>SMTZ1_10006189_pt1 | contig 26804 bp, 13 predicted proteins | sample DeeMarSWOR136_30_FD_25667 | JGI IMG/M metagenome (IMG submission 25667)
CTCGTTGAGTCTCAGAGCAAAGTCCGCGCCTTGCAGCGGGTCGAGAACCGACCAGCTATGGGTGACGCCGTCGAATATCTTCCACAGCGGCGTGTTCTTATTGATTTTAAGTTGCTTCGAGGGCACGATTTCGGTCGTACTCTTCAGATTGGGCAGATCGGGCTCGTCGCCATGAATGTACGCCAGAAGCGCCGGACTCGCCTTCAGTCGGCCGTCGAAGGGCATGACGCCGTAAAAGCCCGCCTTCTTTACCAAGCCCAAATACTCCGCTACGTCTTTTGTCCCGCCTGAACCACGCCAGTAGCCTGCGATCGTGTTGATTCCGGCCAACTGGGCCGAAGCGAAGTTCTTCGGGTCCTGCAGCCAGATCATGATGGGGAAGAATGGTTTTTCGTTGACCACAATGGCCCGATTGTGGTTTATCCCCACCGTCTGGATCGGTGCGAGTTCCGCCGAGGCGACGACCGACGGGACCAGCACAGCCGCCAATAGATTTGTGAGTGCCAACCTTTTGCCCATGTTCTTCTCCGGAATTGCCAAAGGGACCCCATTGGGTAATCTGTCCCGCTCGCGACTCGACCTTTCGGTCGAACCGGAGCACTGCATCATTGTCCTGGACAACAAATATGTTATTATACCCGCCAACGCCGCGAAGACCGCAAAATTCTCTCTGAAGCTATCCGGCAGAAGTTTTCATCATCGCCGCCGTTGGGAACATGACCGTAACCGTCCGTAACAGCCGCTTCGACTTCATTTTGCCGATCCGGAATACTTCGGCCACGACCACGGTAAGCTCTTGGCTATTATCATCTGCCCCTTTTTTGATCAGTTTCTGTAAGTAGTGTTGATGAGCAAAGTATAACCCGGATATAATGGCCACCGTAAAACTGAGTTCCGCGTGCAAGAAGGTTGAATGGTAAATGGTACCTGTCGATTGTATTTGCATGAACCGATTGACTACGTCACTACTTGAGAGGTAGACAGCGAAATGCGTACGCCATGTGCAAATCTTCTGGTCTGTCTGTCGGCGTATTCTTGCCTTGTGCACACCCCGCTTGTTCATGCAGAAACGCTTCAAAAGCAAAATGACCGTCAATACGACGATGGCGCTGTCCTCAAAAAGGTCCTTGATTTCCGCGATGCGGGTGAAAACGCTCTCCGGCCAAAGGCTTGGAAGCCGTGGCAAAAAGGCTTCAAACGCGAAGGCAATGTCTTCACTTGCGACAACGGCGCCGACTCCCAAGTCCAGCGAGGTGCCTCTCAAACAATCATACTGAGCCAAACCCGGCCCGAACCGATTGTGGCGGTCGCTTGGAGTAAAGCCGAGGGCGTTGGCGGCAGTCGCAACAGCGATTATTCCCTTTATCTTGACCTCGTTTATGCCGATGGTACGCCCCTTTGGGGACAGGTTGACCCATTTAACGTGGGCACCCACGATTGGGAGAAAGCTCAAGTCGTCGTATTTCCCGAAAAGCCGATCAGATCCGTCTCTTTTCACATGCTCCTGCGACGTCACCCCGGCAAGGCCTGGTTCCGCAGCCCTGAGCTGCGTATCATAAAGCCGCCCAAAGGGGCCTGTTTATTCGACGGTGTGCCCATCTCACTGTCAGGTCCGGCGGCGGAAGGTTTTCAGGTTCGTGATGTGGCTGCTGGCTCGGACTTCGTCCGACTCAAGCGCCGTGCTCTTGGCTTGGAACTTACATGCCAACAGAAGCAGTCCCCGGATACAAAGTTCTACGACGTTACCATTGACGACAAAACTGGTAAGGACCGAGCGATCACTCTTATCTATGCTGTCCCAGTTCCCAGCGACAAATGCCTTTTGCTACAGGACCCACGCCGCAGTTTGTTGGTTGAGCCTGATCGCGAATACGTCAATGCCGCCAGTTTTTCCGCGGGGGCTAACGGGCGACTCTCGCGGTACCCTTTTGCCGCCGTGGCTACCGGTGATAGGGGGCTTGGCCTCGGTATCGACATGGCCTGGCCGGCCTTTTTCCGTGTGGGCTACAACGCCGGAGCGAACGAATTGTTTCTTGCCTACGACATTGGCCTGGCTCCAGAGAGGCCAACGGCCCGCCTGCGCTTTTGCCGGTTCAATTTCGATCCGAAATGGAAGTTTCGTGCCGCACTCGCTCGATTCTATGAGACCTTTGGCGACTACTTCCGCTGCCGGACCCCTCAGCAGGGTCTGTGGATGCCCTTTGCCAAGATTAGCGCCGTGAAGGACTGGCAGGATTTTGGCTTCAAGTTCAAGGAAGGCACCAACGAAACCGAGTGGGACGATGAGCGTGACATCATTACCTTCCGCTACACGGAGCCAATGACCTGGTGGATGCGGATGCCCGAAGAAATGCCGCGTACGCTCACTGCGGCTTTGGCCGAGGCCAGGCGCCTGGCTGACGAGAAAAAAGATCCCCGCGCCATGGCGCTTTTGACGAGTGGTTTTCACGATGAAACCGGACAATTTCCTGCACGGCTGCTTGATACACCCTGGTGTAACGGCGCTGTTTGGAGCATCAACTCCATGCCGAACATCCGGGGCCAGACTACAGACTTCAAGAACAAATGGAACGCGGGACTCCGCGAGAAGCTTTACGGCCCACAGCGAAGTGGGGACCTGGACGGTGAGTATGTCGATTCAAGCGAAGGCTACGTGACTGACGAACTGGACTTTCGTCGCGATCATCTTGCAGCAGCTCAAACCCCTTTGACATTTTCGCTTGAGGCCCGCAAGGTAGGCATCTTCCGAGGTCTGATAGTCTTCGAGTATGTTCGTGCCATCGCCCGCGATGTTCACGGTATGGACAAACTGATGATGGCCAACTCGACCCCCAGCCGATTGTGCTGGCTGGCACCGATGTTGGATGTGATGGGTTCAGAAACCAATTGGAATCCGGGCGGAACGTGGCGGCCGATGTCTGATAGCGACCTGCTTTATCGCCGCGTACTATGCAAAGATAAACCGTATTGCTTCCTGATGAATACGCGTTTCGAACAGTTTGGCCATGAGCTTGTTGAAAAATATATGAAGCGATGCCTTGCCTATGGCATCTTTCCCGGATTTTTTAGCCATAATGCTTCTCAGGGCCACTACTTCAGCCGACCCGAACTATATGAGCGAGATCGAGACCTCTTCAAGAAGTATGTTCCGCTGTGTAGGTCGGTCGCCGAAGCCGGCTGGGAACCTATCACCCGCGCCCGCTCAAGCGACAGACGCGTCTATGTTGAGCGATTTGGCGCTCGATATCTCACTGTCTTCAACGACAGCACCGAGCGCCGTACTATTACCATCACAAAAGAGGGAAATGCCTTAAGGACGAGCCAAGAACTGGTACATGGCCAAACCATTGTCTGGCGTAATGGACAAGCGGCTCTCACTCTTGATGGCCAGGATGTTGCAGTCATCGAATTAGACTGATTCAACGTTGTCGGGAGGTTTTGATGATATGAAAACTACCGGAACAAACAGCCAAGATTTTCGAGTCTCGGCGAACCAGTCGGCATCTATTCGCTCATGCCGCACTATTCGATTCTCGCCGGGCATGTCGCTCTGGCGAGGTATCCTCAGCCAGGTCCGCGCCAGAAGCAAAGTCCCACGCGTGATTCTATTTCTGTACGTCGCTTCTGTTTTCTCGAGCGGCTTAGCCGGGGCCATCGAGTACCCAGATTCCACACAACCCGGCCGTGCGGACGCCCGCATCCAGGGAAACCACGCGACTGTCCAAAACGACGTTATCGCTCTAACGTTCAAAACCGACAGCGGCAAGCTCCGGCCCCTCCGGTTGATCGACAAAGCCTCCAACAACAAGATCGACTGTGCCGGCTGTGAGTTCTTCAGAATTGTTCTTGATAACGCAAGACCGCTCTGCTGCTCCGAGTTGAAGATCAAGAAACCACCAAGGTTGGAGGATGTCCCTGCGGACCCCTGCTCGTTCAATTTGGCCGGCCGCTTTGCCGGCAAGAAGATCTCTTCCACGCTCTTCCACGAAGAGGCCAACCTGCAGATAGATTGGTCCCTACTCTTGCGCGACGGCTCCAACTACATTCACCAGCTTGTTACCTTGAGTGCCCTTGGTGGGAAAATGGTCGTAAAGACAATCGTTCTCATTGACCTGCCGCATGCCGAGGCTCGAGTGGCCGGCACTGTTTCCGGCTCGCCGGTTGTGGCCGGCACGATGTTCTTCTCTTACGAACATCCCAATTCTACCAGCCAAGTCTTCGAAGAGACTCGCTCCGAAGAACCTGCAAGACGGTTTGTTTGCCGGCTGGATCGAAACGCGCCGCTGATACCGACCCAGCCTCTCACACAGTCATCCGTAATGGGGGTCGTGCCCCGTGGACAACTGCGCCGTGGATTTTTGTACTATCTCGAAAGGCAGCGCGCCCGGCCTTACCATCCGTTCCTCCACTACAACTCCTGGTATGATATCGCCTGGTCAGGCCGAAAAATGAACGAGGCGGAGTGCCTTGATGTCATCAGCCATTTTGGAACCGAGCTGGTTAAGAAACGCGGAGTCAAAATGGACTCGTTCGTCTTTGATGATGGCTGGGACGACAACACAACGCTGTGGCAAATGCTAAGTTCGAACTTCCCTCGCGGCTTCAGGCCTCTGACAAACCTGGCCCGCAAATACGACTCTGCGATTGGCGTATGGCTCTCACCATGGGGCGGCTACGGCCAGGCCAAACGCCAGCGCCTGGAGTACGGCAAGCAGCAGGGATTCGAAACCAATCGCCGCGGTTTTTCCCTTGCCGGACCCAAGTACTACGCTCGCTTTCGCCAGTGCTGTTTGGATATGATGGGGACATACGCCGTGAACTTCTTCAAATTCGATGGAACTGACGCCCAGTTGCTCAGAGAAACAGAGGCTCTGTTCGGACTGATTGACGAAATGCGGCTTAAATCACCCGAGTTATTTGTCAGTATCACCTCGGGAACCTGGGCCTCGCCTTTTTGGCTTTGGCGCGGGGACAACATCTGGCGAAACGGCGCCGATATGGGCTTTTTTGGAAAAGGGACCCGGCGCGAGCAATGGATTACCTACCGCGACATGAACACATATCGCAATGTCGTGAAGGCAGGTCCCCTGTATCCGCTCAACTCGCTTATGCTCTGTGGTATCAACAACGGCCAGCGCGGCACGGGCAGCGATCTGGCCCCCTTCGGTAAGGACTTCATTCACGAAGTCCGCAGCTTCTTCGGCACGGGCACCAATTTGCAGGAGCTTTATATGACCCCCGGCCGGATGACGTCGAACGGGTGGGACGTGCTGGCCGAAGGCGCCAAATGGTCACGTGCAAACGCAGACGTGCTGGTAGATACCCACTGGGTAGGCGGCGACCCAAGCCAGTTCGAGGTCTACGGCTGGGCTGCGTGGTCTCCGAGAAAAGGTATTCTGACACTGAGAAATCCGAATGATTGCCACGCCAAGATCGACTTAGACATTGCTGAGGCCTTCGAACTACCCGGCGATGCCCCCCAAAGATACTCGCTAAGGAGCCCCTGGAAAGAGGATAGGGATCAGCCGCATGTCACGCTTATTGCCGGCGCGACCCACACTTTTGATCTTCAGCCCTTTGAAGTTCTTGTCCTGGAGGCGGCTCCGATTCGGTAGCGCCCCGTTTTTGGATATTACTTAGCGGGTGATGATATTAGATTTTTGCTATGGTCTGTCATACCGGCAGTTTAGCCACTTTCAAGCAGATCAAAGTGATTTCAGCAGAATTATTGCCATGAAAAACCGCTCGAGTTAGGTTAGAATCGCAAGCTGATAGCCGGACTTGAGGACTTTCAACGTGAAATAGTCCACAACGTTATCTCAGAGGCGAGCATTGAGTGATTATGTGTGGAGGTAAAATATGTTTTCACGAGTAGCGTCAGTATTGTCAACGGTCAGCCTAATCTTTGTCACGTTTTCCTGCCACAGCGCACAACAAGCTAAAGTTCGCAGTGCCCGCAGCCGTGATCTCAAAGTAGAGTACTCCCAGAATACGAATACGGTTCCCCAGTACGAGGTGTTTGAAATCACGTTTAACCACGACGGCCAGTACACAAACCCCTTCTTCGATGTGGCTATCGATGTCACCTTCACGTCGCCGTCAGGAAAGCAGGTGCGAATCGGTGGTTTCCACTACGGCTCTTCATCAGGAGCAACAGTCCAAAAGACAGAAAGAGGACAGAGACAAGAAGTAGTCTATCGGTTTGACGAGCATGATTTATGGAAGGCTCGACTGGCCCCGTGGGAGGCCGGCAAGTGGGCATACGTTTTTGTGTTCAAGAATGCCAAAGGACAAGAGGCATCCGGCGAAGGGACCTTCGCTTGCGTGAAAGGGCGAAGACCTAATCCCGGATTCATCCGCCGCCATCCGACGAACCGGTTTCGATTTGTGTTTGACGATGGGAGCGCGTATTTTCCCATTGGGCTACAAGACTGCTGGGGCGACAATTCCGCCACTGGCTCGGTTCTGGATCAATGTTCGATGGAAGGACCTTTCCGTACAGACCTGAAGGACCCACCGCCACTGCCCGCCGGGCCTATGTTCGTGCGTGGGCCGTCCTGCAATCCACAAAATGCGGATGTTTACTTTCGGTATTTCTCGCGGTGCGGATTCAATCTGTATCGCTTCTCGCAGCAGAACTGCTCCTACCCGCTCTACGCCGACCTTGACCATTATCTTGTCCAGCAGGGTATCATGACCGACGAGCTTCTGCAGTGCGCCCGCAAGTATGGCTTCCGCATTTTCTACGGGCTCTTCGGATTTCAAAAGGCGTTCAATGACGAGCCGCACGATGAAGCAAAAATGTCGAAAGTCAAGCGATTCATCAAGTACAGTGTTGATCGGTGGGGGGCCTATGTCGATTTCTGGGAATTTCTCAATGAACAAAAGGCCGATGACCACTGGTATGAAATCACGGTTCCCTATCTGAAGGCACTGGACCCGTATCGACATCCGGTGACCACAAGCTGGGAGCGGCCCGAGCTTGCCGGTATCGAGATCAACGCCCCCCATTGGTACCAAAATGAAAACGAGCTTGAATCCGATGCCATGACTGCTTCGAGGGCAAGAAACTGGAAAAAATATGATAAGCCCGTCGTTGTCGGTGAGCAAGGCAATCGTATTGACAGGCAAAACGGATGCGGATCCGATGCTGGACGGCCTTTTTCAACGAGATCGCTTTGGTCTTCTGGAACACGAGCTACGCGCGGGACGGCCACAACATGAACATCTGGCTGGGCCCCAGGGAGCGTGAATATATACGCGCTCTGCAGGATTTCGCATACGGCTTGGACAGGGATGTTCGCATGGTTCCGCTGGAGGTCTCGGACCCGCAAACCGTTCGGGCCTACGCGCTGGCCTCGAAAGAAAGGGCCGGTGTCTATTTGCATCACTTTGCCGACCACGCACGAGCGGTAAAAGGTCTCACGGTCAGTTTAGACGTGCCCAAAGCGGCAAAAGGATATTGGTATGCAACGCAGAACGCTGCGATGCTTGGGGTCATCGACGTCGAGCAAGGCGCCAATACGATTGAGGTGCCTGAATTTGTTGTGGATGTGGCGCTTCTGATCACGCCGGATGGGCCGCCGGACATCGACAAAGACGGAAGGCCGAACCATCTCGACCCGGATGATGACCAAGACGGTGTAGCGGATTCCGAAGATGCTTTTCCTCTGGATGCGGAAGAATGGCAGGACGAAGATTCGGACTTGATCGGCGATAATCTTGATGCTGATGACGATGGCGATGGCATTGCGGATGACAAGAACGGAAATGGTATCCCCGATTGTGAGGAATTAGACATAGATGGAGATGGTTTCGAGAGGGCAAAGTCCGTTCCCTGGGATGTTTTTCCTTTGGACCCGGCCGAGTGGCGGGACACCGACGCCGATGGTGTCGGTGACAACGCCGACCCGGATGATGATAACGATGGCTACCGTGACCAGGAGGAAAAGGAGCACGGGACCGATCCTTTAGATCAATTGAGTTTTCCGGACGCCTAAGCCGGGGCAGGCCGGAGCCAAAAAGGTTAGCGGTGCGGTTGTGCAGAATTTCAGTCAGGAAAAAACAACGGTGGTCGAAGGAAAGGAGTTTCAAGATGCGAAGCATGAGATTATGGTTCTTGATTTTGATTGCCAGTATTTCGTCCGGCCAATGGATTAGCTATGGGGCCCAGGAGCAAGCGCCAATTCTCGGCAAAATCGGCGCTGCAAAGGGAATTTGTGTGGTGTTAGGCGACCGAAAGTGCGAGCTCGCGATCGAGCTTGCAAGGCAAGGCGAACTGCTGATTTATGTCCAGTTGCCGCGCTCTGAGGATGTGGAAACCGCCCGCAAAATACTGGATGATGCAGGCCTCTATGGAACGCAGGTCTTCGTCGAACAAGGCGCACTGACACATTTGCACTTAGCCGACAACATCGCTGATGTTGTTATCGCCGCGGCGCCTGCCGCCGTTGTTTCAGAGGCTGAAGCACTGCGCATCTTGCGGCCCGATGGAAAGGCCTTCCTGGGAGAGAGGGTCCTGAGCAAACCATTTGCTGAAGGTGTGGATGATTGGCCTTACCCATACCACGGACCGGACAACAATCCGCAATCGGATGATCTTGTCGTCCGGGCCCCGTACATGACGCAGTTCTTGGCGGACCCTCGCTATGCACCTGTTCCTCAGGTCGCGGTGGCTTCGGACGGTCGAGTGTTCAAGGCTTTCGGGCACGTGGCCTTCAAGGTGCGAGAGGAGCCTCTACTGAACAAGCTCGTGGCTTTCAATGGTTACAACGGCACGATGCTGTGGGAGCGTGACCTGACGCCGGGTATTATGATCCACCGCAACACGATGATCGCAACGCCCACTATATTGTACGTTGCCGATGACAAATCCTGTAAGCTGATCGACGCGGCAACCGGTCGGCTGATAGATGAGATTATCCCACCGACAGACATTGCCGGTGGAACATTCTGGAAGTGGATGGGGATAGAGGACGGCGTTCTTTACGCGCTAATCGGCCGGCAGGAGCAGAAAGACCCAACGATGCGGTGGCGCCGGGAAAGGCACGGGTGGCCCTGGAATCCGATATCAAAGGGCTTCAATCAGCCCGATGGCATCAAGGACGGCGAGAAGGCATACCTGGCCCACCCGTGGGGATTCGGGCGGAACGTGCTGGCGATGGACCCGAAAACGAAAAAGATACTCTGGAGCCATCGAGAGGACCAACCGGTGGACGGCAGGGCCATGTGCATGAAGAACGGACGAATCTATATCTTCAGATTTGGGGCGTATTTGGCCTGCTTGAGCGCCAGAACCGGCGAAGTCCTCTGGCGGAAGACGCCGGACAATGCCCCCGAATTGTTCGAGATGCTTGGAGATCATTTGAATCGCCAGGGTGCGAGCTTTAACTGGCGAACGACGGCGTATCTTAAGTGCAGTGACAAGGCCCTCTACTTTGCAGGGCCTACGGTCGGCCAGCTCGTCGCTGTTTCAGCGGAGAATGGCGAGTTGCTATGGAGTTATCCCTACGGCAACTTTCAGCTCGTTCTCAGAGATGATGGGCTGTATGGCATCAGTGGCCAAAATGACCCGGGCAAGCTGAGCCGCAAGTTTGATCCGCTGACCGGGGCAGTACTGGCTGAGCTGAAGACAGGCCGCCGGGCGTGTACTCGACCGACCGGAACAGTCGATGCTATCTTCTACCGGGCCAGAGGCGGCTCGACGCGTTTGGATATAGCCAGCGGCCGACCGCAATTGATTTCGCCAATGCGTCCGCCGTGTCACGACGGTGTGACTATCGCCAACGGGCTGTTATACTGGTGGCCATCTGTGTGCGACTGCCAGCTCACGCTGTATGGCATCACGTGCCTGGGACCGGCGGGCGATTTCAACTTCACGGCAAAGGCAAACGAAGCCGAGCGACTGGAGAAAGGCCCGGGCAATGTGACACCAATCGCGAGCTTGCCCGAATCGCCGGCCGACTGGCCCACCTTCCGGGCTGATAATGCCTGCAGCGCCACCAGCGAAGCGATGGTACCCGCCGAAAGCAGGTTGCTATGGCAATATGAGCCGAAAGCCGAGTTTCCTTTGTCAGCGCCTCTTCCAACCGCCCCGGTTGTTGTTGGTGGGCTGGTGTTTTTCGGCGGTTACGACGGCATCGTCAGGGCACTGGATGCAAGCAGCGGTGAGCCGCGTTGGAAGGCCTATACCGGTGGGGCCGTTCCTCTTCCGCCGACTATCTGGCAGGGCAGAGCGCTGGTAGGCTCCGGTGATGGATGGGTCTACGCCTTCGAAGCTCGCACAGGCCGGCTGCTCTGGCGTTTCCGTGCAGCGCCCGTGGAGCGCAGGATCCCTGTTTACGGCCAGCTTCTCTCTACCTGGCCTGCCGCAAGCGGAGTCCTTGTCGAAGAGGGAACCGCGTACGTCGCTGCCGGCATCGTCAATTACGATGGCACTTATGTCTACGCGCTCGACGCGGCAACGGGTCGCGTTAAATGGCAGAACAATACTTCGGGCCACCTATTTCCTGATGCTCGGACCGGCGTTAGTGTGCAGGGGCACCTGCTGCTTCATGGTGGGAAACTTTACTTGGCCGGAGGCAACGCCGTCTCGCCGGCCATCTATAACGCCTCAGACGGCAGATGCCTCAACGACCGCGAGTCGGTCCAGCGAATCACACAGAACAACGTGGTCATGTCATACGCTCCTCGCGGCTGGGAGCTGTCTCTGCTTGCGGATTGTGTTGTAGCGTGTGGCAAACCATTCTACGCCCACCCGAAATATGACGTCTTTGATGTGACTGTCTTCAGCAAGGTCTTTCTTGCCAGAAGCGGCGACCGCCAAGTCGTTTGGGCGAGCAGTCAGAATGACCAGAAGGGGATGTGCTTCGAGCACATAGACACCGAGCAGTTGAGCAGGAGATTGGCAGATCCGCGTAACCAGTTTCAGGTGGATTGGGCCCGATTTGGTATTAAGGCAAAGCCGCTGTGGAGCTATCCCTGCAAAGAGAGTGTCGCTTGGGCAGTCGGCAGAAACGCCGTAGTTATTGCGAAAAAGTCAGAAATTGTGGCCTTACATTCGGAGGACGGCGAAGTCCTGTGGTCCCACGCACTCCCTTCGGCTCCGACAAAATGGGGCCTGGCGATCGACCGCGATGGTCGCGTCGTCGTGACTCTTGAGGATGGAAAGGTCTTGTGCTTCGGTCGCAGCGATCCACTTCTCACGGGAGCTTCACCAGAAGCGCCTTGATGGCCTTCGTCATCGCAGACTGATAATGGTCGGTATCGCAAATCTGAAAGATATATCGTTTCGTTTCGGCCTTCTGGCGTGACCAGGTAGTCACTCCATCTTTGGTGCAGGCGACCCTCACGGGTTCAAAGGCAAAGACGGTTTTATTGCTCACTTGACCCAATGGTGCTATCTTGCCGTCGCTTGTGACGCCGTAGCCGGCAGCGTGGAGGAAGCCGCCCGTGCACCACATATTTCGATAGCTTGCACCGAACCTGTGCATCAACGCCGGGTCGCACTCACCCATTAGATAACTCAGCCAGTTATGGCTTGTCATTCTTGCCAAGGTATAAACGAAGAATTTCTGCATCCTATCGGACAAGTATGGCAGGATCGCATCTTGCCGGAAGCGATAGTAGGTACCATATTCCATTACACGCCGTTCGCTTTGAGGCTCGATGGCCTCGAAACACGGCATCCAGTACACGGGGCAAGGCAAATCGAAAATAGCCGCATACGCCAAAGGATCGAGGGTTACATTGTATTCCAGCTTTGTTGCCTTTTCTCTGTTGGGCGATCCCGTCCCGGCGTTGAGATAAATTCCAGCACACTTTTCGGCGAACAATTTGGGTTCCCGGTTTCCGGCAATGGCTATGTCCCGGCACGAACCCGTTGTGTTAATCACCACAGGATTCGCGCTGCTCTTTAGCACATCGAGCACCATTCTCACCCCGTTGTGGTCGCTCCATGCTGCATCCGGCTGCGTGTCATCGCGCGATCGCATGGCGACGGAAGAGCCTACCGTGACGGGTACCTTTTTCCCGGTGATGAAATTCATCTGAGACACGGCCAAGACATCCGGATTGACGTCCTTCTTCCCCCGTGGTGGAAAGTCAATCAAGACCCCTTTCAGCTCGACATCGCCAGAGTACGCCAGTGCGAATACACAGGCCAGGTCCCAGTGATCGTCGGGGTCCATGTGCGGTCGATACAGGTCGGTGGCATGGATCATGGCAACGCGCTTGCCCTTGAGCGTGCTTGAACTGCCCGGAGCAAAAGTCGTTGCCAGCGTGCCGGATGTCACCCCGGCTGACAACGTTTCGAGAAAGCGCCGACGAGTTAACATAAACATCGTAATCTCCTCTTGGGTACTGCATACGGTGGAGATTCATCATTCATGTCTCAAAGCGACGATGGGATCTACTTTGGCGGCATGTACGGCAGGATACAGGCCGAAGAGAATGCCGATGGTCATGCTGATGAGAAGTGGCACCAGAATTCCTTTCAAGGTCATCATGGTGATCATCCCGGAAAAGTACGTGATTAACAGCGGGATAAGGGCACCGACGCCCAAGCCAATGATGCCCCCGATGGTTGAGAGCACGACGGTCTCGATGAGGAACTGATAGATAATCTGTCTGCGCTTGGCCCCGATAGCACGTCGGATTCCTATCTCACGCGTGCGTTCCGTTACCGAGGCCAGCATGATATTCATAATTCCGATTCCGCCGACCAAAAGGCTGATGCCGGCGATGGATCCAAGCACAATATTGAACCTTCGCTTCATCGCTTCGGTCTGCTTTAGCAACGCCAAAGGCACGCTCACGACATAATCCTTTTTCTTATGAAACTGTTCCAGCATTCTTTCGATGCCCGCCGCGACGGCCTCAACTTTCTTCGCCTCATCCACCTGGACAATGACCTGGTGCAGCTCCACCATCTCGCGTTCGTCGCCACCTGAAGTACGTTTCGTAGAGATGTCGCCGAAGTACAGGCGCGCCACCTCGATGGAGATGTAGACATCCACTTCCTGATCGGGTATTTGAATGTTTCCGGCCTGTCCGCTCTCGCTTTTCACGATGCCAACGACCTCGAACTGGTCGCCCCCGATGCGGATTGTCTGGCCGATGGTGCTCTCGGTGGCCAGGATCTTGCGCGCGCCGAATTCGGTTAGTACCGCCACAGGGGCTTGTTTTTCCTGATCGGACGGCAGAAGGATCCGCCCGGCAACAATCTCCCGAGGCACAAGCTTGAACCATTCGGGCGTCGTCCCAACCACCCGCAGTTCCAGCGCCCTCTCACGCAGACGCGAGTCCTTTCGCATCAGCTTCACCGGGGCGGTTTGCTGGATGTCTCTGAAACTCTCGGAAATCCTGTGATGATCTTCGTAGCTCAACCCGTAGATGCTCATGTGGGAGTGCTGAGTGCTCGTGGCCTCCTCTTCCGCGGACTTGATCGCCGAGATGATGATATTGTTGCTGCCGAGCTTTCTGATCTGCTCGAGCGCTTCCTTGCTGGCCCCTTCTCCCACGGAGAGCATGGCCACCACGCTGCCCACGCCGAAAACGACCCCCAACATCGTCAGGAATGAGCGCATCTTGTGAAGCAGCAGATTCTCAACGCCCAACAGTATATTTCTTAGGATCTTAGTCTGCCTCATCCGGACTCTCTTCAATTCTGTCGATCGTGCCATCTAACATGTGCAACTTGTTCCGGGCATGTTTGGCAATGGTAGATTCGTGGGTCACGATAATGATTGTCTTGCCCCGGCGGTTCAGCCTCGTAAGCAGTTCCAGAATCTGCTCTCCTGTTGTGGAATCCAGATTCCCGGTCGGCTCGTCCGCAAAAATAATCTGCGGGTCGTTCGCCAGTGCCCTTGCGACGGCGACCCTCTGCATTTCACCCCCCGATAGCTCGGTGGGTCGATGATGCACTCTATCTCCAAGCCCCACTTCGTCCGCGAGTTCCTTTGCGCGTTGAGCGCTTCGCGTTGAATCCCATCCGAGGTAGTAAAGAGGCAGCTCTATGTTTCTTTGGACGGTCAATTGAGGGATCAGGTTAAAACTCTGGAATATGAATCCCAGGTATCTGAGCCGGAGCTCACTGAGAGAATCATCATCGAGCCTGCTCACGTCCTGGCCTTCAAGGTAATAGCGGCCCGATGATAGCCGGTCTAAACATCCGAGGATGTTCATCATCGTGCTTTTCCCTGAACCGCTGGGCCCCATGATCGCCCAGAAGCTGCCACTCTTGAACGAGACCGTTACGCCGGCCAGCGCCCTGACTTCCTGCGTGCCCATCTGATAGATCTTGTGGGCGTCTTCCAGCCTGACGATTTCCTTTTGTCCTTGTGCAGGAGCCTGCTCTATCATCTACCGATTCCTCTCCGCCCCTCGCGGTCTCGCGCTTCCTTCCTGTCTCGGACCTCTTCCTTGTCCCGGGTCCGGACCCTGGGAGCGCTGCCACAGCTTCTCTCGTTCCTCCGGCGACATGTTCTCGAATCTCTGCCTGATCTTTTCTATCTCTTTCTTCTGCTCCTCGGGTGACATGCCCTCAAAACGCTTTCGCATTTCTTCAATCTGCTGGGCAGAGACTCCCGGAAGACCTCGGTCGCCCTGTTGTCCCTGTCCGGGGTCACGCCCTCCGGGTCCCGGCCCGCCCTGTTGTTGACCCCCAACATCATCCGAACGTATGCCGGGGCCGCCTTGGCTGGTCCCATTGGCCTCTTCGAGTTTCTGATTCACTCTCTGTCTCATGGCGTCGACCGAATCGGGCGGCCCGGTGCCCGCCATATGAGAACCGGGCTCCAACGCCGCGGCCTTCAGTGGAGGCGTCATCAGCACAACTTCCCCCTCGCTCAGACCGCTGACGATTCTGATCATCCTGTTATCGTCCAGGCCCACCTCGACCTTTCGCGCCTCGATGGAGCCGTCCTTGACGATGTGAATCGTCGGTTCTCCTCCGATCCGTAACACGGCCTGAACCGGCACATACACCGCATCCTGATACTGCGCGACGATAATCTCGGCCTTGCAGCTCATCCCCGTACGCAGCGCGCTGTCGTTGTCTTCCAGGTATATGTCCGTCGGATAGATCTTCAGGTCCGGGTTCATATACATACTTCGGGCGTCCGGCAAGGGCGCGATAAGACCCACCCGGCCCAAGAACCTTTTGCCCGCCAGCGCATCCACCGTGATAATGGCGGGAAGCCCCACCCGGACTTTCTCAAGGCTCGTCTCATGAATATCCACCTGAGCTTTCATTGATTCGGCGGTTGGCAGGTTTATCAGGTCCTGCCGTTCAGTGACTTCGACGCCGATATCCATCGGCTCTCGACGGTCGAAGATGCTGCGTCTTCCGCCAGAACTGGTTGCATAGACCACCATTCCGTCCATCGGGGCATATATCGTCGTCTTCGCGAGCTGATCCTCGATCTTCTTCATCTTTTCTTGTTGACGGCTATATTCAAGCTCTTTGGCCCTCAGATCCGCCTCCGCCTGCACAACATCGGCTCTGGCCTTGCGTTCGGTCCGCTCCAGGGCCATCGTCGCTTGTCTTAAATCGCTCTCCAACTGCGCTATATTTCGATGGTAGGTGAAATCCTCCAACAACTTGAGGTCGTTTTCTGCCAGCACCAGGTTGTTCTTGGAGCGCGTCACTGCCAGCTTGTCAGCCTGGAACTCAGTCTGGGAGATGTACTTCTCGTCGTACAGCTTCTGCGACCACGCCAGCGTCTCGTCGGCCCGTGTCAGCTCCTCTTGTCTGAGGGTAATGTTGTTTTCAGCAGCGGTCTTTTCGTTGGGAAACAGACCTTCCTTGTATTGCTGTAAATCCTGCTCGGCAAATTCGAGGGTCAGCTTCGCTACATCAATATCACTTTGGGCTTGATTCTGGACCACCGCCAGAGTCTCTTCCGCGTTGACATAAGCGGCCCCGGCCCTCTGAACCTGGATGTCCTGGTCGATGATCGCGTCCTTAAGGGTACTGGCGTCCAGCTCGACCACCAGATCTCCGGCTTTGACCATGCTGCCGTCCGGAGCGAGCCTGACGATCGAGGTTCTTCCCTCGACCTCATTCCTGAGCGTGATCTGCTCCCGGGGCCTGATCGTGCCGGACTCCAATACGCTGATGGTCAGGGGGCCCCGTTTGGCAACGAAGGTAGCCAGGTTGCTCGTTGGGTCCTCACCACCCCGGACCACTTTAAGCCATACGGCGATTAGGCCGATGAAAACAACTGCCACGATGGCGCCAAGTGCTCTGGGAGACTTGAGCCAGTGAGGGCTGTTTCCTGCGTTATTTCTTGACATTATCGATCACCTCCGGAGAGAATTCTTGCCACATTCCACTTTCATCCACCTGGAGCAACCCCATATCGCGCTGCAACTCCAGCTCAGTAGTTCGGTAAGTTATTACTGCTCTGGTCAGCGAGTTCTGCGCCGCGAGCAGCGCATCTTGCGCCTCCCGCAAGTCACGCATGTCTGCCAGTCCTGCCTCGAGAAACATGTTGCTCATCTTCACCTGCTTTTGCGCGACCACGACCGATCGCGCCTGGATCTTGAGGCTCTCGCGGGAATCCAACAGCGTTCTGAGTTGGCTGCGAATGGAGAGCTTGATTTCGTCTTCGAGCATCTGGACATTCCTCGTAGCCTGCTCCAAGCTGATCAGGCTCTTGCGATAGGCGTTTCGCTCCGCGGTTCGCTCGACGGGTAGATCCAGCGAGAGCAACGCCGCGTACCGCCCCCCGTCAAAGCTCAGGCTGCCGTCATCGTCATTGTCCGCAAAGCTGGCCGACCCGCCCAACGTCAAGCCCGCTCTCAGGGCGTCGGCCCTGACGACCACCTGACGCTGTGCATCGTAGACCTCGCCGATGGCCACCCGTAGATCCAGACGATTTTTCAGGGCCAGGTCCACCGCCAGCGACTCGTCGATTTCCAGTGGTCCGGCGTCTTCATAACTGGCCGGCACCAACTCGACATCCGCGTCTGCGGGAGGGGCGGTCTTGGACACTTCGCGCTGCGATGCCGCTTCGATCTCTTCAAGAACCTTCTCGGCGCGGCCTCGCAATTGCACCAGGTCATTCGGGTCCAGCTCGATTTGCGCATCCGTCGGAAGACCGATGGTCGTCTTGAATGAATCGAGACGGCTCTTGAGCTGCTGCTGGGCGGATATCCAGCCATTACGCGCCCCCAGTTCGCTTTGAACCGCCTGGTCCACTTCGATCAGGCGTCGCCTGCCCGCATCGGCTAAACGGCGAATATAGCGGGCCGACCTGACACGACTGCTGTAGTTCCGCTCGGCGTTGTCCACTTCATCCAACTGCTGCAAGACACTCAGATATACCCTGGCGACATTCACCGCGAAGCTCCGCTTGAAACGCTCGAACTCGCAAATGGAGTATACTACATTTCGCTCGGCCTGTGTCAGAGGCTCGGTGACGATGTGTCGGCCGGCGCCTCTGAGTAGCGGCATAGAGGCCGTCGCATCCGCTGCAAGGCCCAGCGAGGAAGCTCCACCCTGTGTCAACAGGTTCGCCAGGTCGATCGCCAGGGCCGTGCTCAGGTCAAGTCCGCTCTTCAGCCTTCGTGTGACCTCCGCCGTCCCGCTGCTATCGACCGTGGTGACCGTGCGGTCTGCCGTGGTGTCCGTCGTGAGCCGGCTGTCCGCGGTGGCCCTGAAGATGTTTCGGAAGTCGTGACGCGCCAGATCGAGATCGAGGGCGGCCCGGAAGACGTTCTCTTTGCGGGATTGGTACTCGAAGCTGTTCCTTGCCCCGACCTGGAGGGCATCGACCAGGTTGAGCTTGGTGGGCCTGTTCGGCTCGACCGGGATATCCGTGTCCGGCGACGAAGTGGCCGGCGGATAATGCTCTTCCGGCCAATGTGCGACCGGTTCGAGCTTGTCGGTGCCGAGCGATGCCTCATCTGAGTATTGCAGGTTCTGGCCCTCCAGGAGGCGACGCCGCAAAATGTCGCTGGGTCGTTCAATGCCGAAGGGCTCCGTTCTTCCAAGTGCTTCTTTTTGCTTTCCCGTGATGATGTCCGAGGCCACGCTGTCGGCCTCGCTACGATACTGGGATGGCGTTCGACACGCGGCCTGAAGAAGGACCAGTGAGACCAGCAGAAACGCCATCACGCAACAGTTACTCCGGCCTGTTCTTAGCCCGTCCGAGCGTTTTCCCTGGCGGCTATGATAGCACACGTGCAGCTTCATGATACTAACGATTCCCAAAGCAGAATTTTCAGCCCTCAACTCACATGAAGTATCGGTTTAGAGATGTGTGCTGGCCGCTTCGCAATACACACACGCCCACTCAGAGCCTTTGAGTCACTATTGTGTTCTTTTTTTATGAATAGGCTGCCCGACACTTGCGCAGACAGCCACCTTTACTGCCATTTAAGACGCATTCTTTTTGGGTTTTATTGCAAAATAATCCTTGATTCGCAACCAAAACCTGATTCTACAGAATTTCGCCCCTAAAGTCAATTGTTTTTTCTCTTCGGCGACGATTATTTGCCGTTGCTCAAGGCGAACAAGGAGAAAAACGAGCGGTGTGGAACGATGAGAGACAGTGGTTCAGAAGCGCAAAAAAAAGGAGACACAGGTGATTTACGATGAGCTTTTCTTCACCCCGTCTCCATATTGCGTAGTGCCTTCATGCGCATTACCGCGGATAATGCATCACAGCGAAAGCCGCCTTACCTGCACTCACAACATAATTAAGTATACAAAATGCCGACGGCCTTGTCAAACGAATAATACGCATATCGGCCTTTTTGTAAGGAGAGTCCGCCGAATCGACACAGATAAGAAGCCCCCGCTTTCCCTGCTCCACCAGCCCAATCTGGAACGACCCGCGTCACGTCGTTCGGTATTTTCTGCCCAAGGCGAGGGCCAAGCGGCGGCGCGTGAACCTTAATGCTTACGAGGACAAGAAAGGGCCTATACCGAGTCAATCGGTATAGGCCCCGAATTGACACAAATCCTGATGTCATTGGCGCCTGAGCGGCAATGCAATCAGTCTTCGATCAACACGAATTACGGCGTCGGCCACAGGACCTCATCAAGCCAACTGTCTGCCAGAACGGCAAAGTCGTTGAAGTTAATTGCCTTGGAACCCTGCGGCTCTGAATCGTACAGATTAGCAGGCGATGACAGCGGGGCATACAATTGCCCGTGCAGGCGATGACAGCGGGGCATACAATTGCCCGTCGCCGGGCGTATCGTCGGCCAGGTACGCAATCTCGGCCTGCGAGAGAGCACGGCTGTAGATACGCACATCGTCCAGCTCGCCGTCAACGGTGCTGAGCGGATTCATCCTGCCGTCGGTCCCGGTCGCCTCCGAACCCATACTGACGTAGCCGTAGCGCACATTTCCGCTTCCAAAAGTAGCTCCGCCGAAATAGGGTTCCTGCGGATTACCATCGATGTAGATCGTCAGCGTGCCGTTGTCGAATGTGCCTGCCAGATGGTGCCACTGCCCGTCATCGACGCGCCCGGTGTTGCCAGGCCAGTTAGCAGCCTGTCCAGTATCTACCTGGCCGGTATCGGTCATCACTTCAAAACCTACCAGGCCAGGCCCACCGGCTTCGCCGGCAATCTGCAGCCGCCAGTATTCGTTGCGGTCAAAGGAGACAATCATCTGGTTGCCCGGATCGCTGGTGCGAATCCAGGCGCAGACAGTGACCTCCGTATGGCCGGCACTCGCGTAATTCATATCCCTGATGGCTACATAATCGTCGAAACCATCTAAGCTGAGTGCCTGGTCAAACTTACCGGCCACGTAGCTCGGACCGGCCATCTCGATGCCGTGGTAGCCGTTGCCGGAACTATCGTCGGCGTTGCCGTCAAACTTGTAATGCAGCAACAAGCCCGTTGCATCGGGAGCTGCCGTCGCAATGGTCGCATCGGCCTTGAGCCAGTCGGCCACCATCAGATCCAGGTCCAGATAGTCCACCACGCAGTCTTCGTTGAGACTGACTGCGGGCCTGGCGAGTGAGGCGACACATCGGGGTAGATACAGCCGGATGTCGTCGAAGTACATCTTGCCCGCACCACCGGCAACCGGATTGTTCCTGTCGCCGAAGCCGATCGCGATGCTGTCGATATCGGCCAGGTTAATGCCTTGATCCGAGAACGCCTTCAGGTCGATATTCCATTCCGTCCAGCCGCCTGTCTGCGTTGCAGCAGGATCATCCTGGTACACTACTGCAGGCGCGCCGGTACTATTGGCCACGGCCACGTACATCGGCTCAGGATCGTTGCTGAGTATGCCGATGTCCTGGTTCGCCCACACCGGACCAACCTGACCGGTAATCGTCACGTTGGAGAATACGGCCTGGGCCGTCCTGGCGATGTCATGCGACGTTAGTGCCAGACCGATATATACAGCCTGACCCATGTTGATCGCCTCAGTGCCGACCTCTGTCCACGTAATGCCGTCGTCGGAATAGGAAGCCGTAACGTTGCCACCGATATCACGCTCTATTTTCACCCACTGCGGAGCCGCGATACCGGCTACTGTCGTACCCGTGCTGGTGTCGCCCGCCACTAAGCGGCGCTGGAAGGCAACGCCCTGGACGGGTGTGACGCACATCATGCCGTGCGCCGAGTCCGGATCCAGCGTATCGCGAATCATTACACAGGCCTTGACCCAATTGTGCTTGTCCGAGACGCTCTCGACCTTTGCGACAATCGAGCCGGCGCCCGTGAGCTGCTTGTAGGCAAAGTGGAACTCATCGTGATAGCCGGCCACGAGGCCCGTGTTATTCCAGATGTCTGCGCCTCTGGCGGCGAGCGTGTAGGTGCCGGCCGGGTCTTCTGTGAAGCTGCCGACCGATGGCTCATAACCTCTGAACGACAGCGTCAAGGCCTTGACACCGTACTGGGTCCAGTCACGGCTGGAAGTCAACGTCATCTTGGCCTCTGAATAGATGCCACCCGTGTTGTTGTAGAACAAGGGCATAGATTGCAGGCCGCGGTTAACGATCGCCTGCCCAGCAAAAGGCGCTGTGTTGTGGCCTACCTGTGAGCCGTTTGCCGGATCGTCGTCTCCGCCGATCCAGGTCAAGAAGATTCTGTTGCTCCCGGGTTCATCGGGATTAATGTCATTGTAGGCCTCAAAATCGTCTACCAGAACGAAGTTGCCTACCGTCAAGCTCCAGAGGTAACCTTTGGTGATGCTCCCATCGGTATTGTACTGGTCAATCCGCCAGTAGTACGTCTGTGTGGGCTCGAGAGCCAATGGGGTATAGCTCGTACCGGCCTGCCGGGCTCGATAGATGCCGGTCGTGTCGGATGCATCGGCACCGGCCACCGCCTGTGCATCAGTGCCCACGTACACATCGTGCTGGGCGACATTATCTCCCGGTGACCAGCTCAGGGTCCCGGCGCTCAACAGATCCGGCGTTGACGCATTAGCCGGGCTCGGTCCCCAGGCCTTTAAGAGGTCGGGTCTGAGCATAATAAGCTGAATCTCTTCGATCGTCAGTAGCTTGTCATAGATTCGGACATCGTCAACGACCCCGGGGAAATGCCGGTCATCCTGGGGAACGCGCCGCCCAATAGTAACATCCACATTGTCAGCATGGTCCGCCAGCCGGAATGGGGGATCCGGGTCCGTCGTGTTCCGGCTGTCGTCCTCACCATCCAGATAGAGCTTCACGTCCGGATACGAGCACGTCGCGCCGGCCGGGATCATCAGGGCAACGTGGTGCCATTCGCCATCATTCAGGATCGTGTCACCTTGCAGGTTGCCGCCGCCGTGCTCGATGCGGAGCCTGCCGCCACTAAGGCGGAAGTCCACTCTCCGGCCGCCGGAGTTCCTGCCCCAGAACACCATGGTGCCATTGCCGGTCGTATTGACCCACGCGGTCACGGTAACGTCGCTCGTACTCATCAGGCCCTTCCAGCCATCGACGGTAACGTAGTCACCACTGCCGTCAAGGTCGACCGCGTCGCCGTCATAGCCGGGCACAAAGTGGGCATCACCAACAAGTGTGCCATCACGGCCATAGCCCGAAAAGTCGATGACGGCGCCTGAACCGACGTCATCCAGCTTCCACCAGCCGACAAGATTGGGGTCGGTGATCGGTATATCCGGTCTTGTGGTGAAGCTCCAGACGTCGCCTGTATAAGTGGTGGCGGCATCAAACTCATCGATCCGCCAGTAGTAGGTCTTACCTTTTTCAAGCGGGCCGGGATTGTAGGTTGTCCCCGGCTGCGGACCTTTGTACGTGGCGGGCGCGCCGGCTGCTACGTCGGCGGCATTCTCGCCGAAGTACACATTGTGCAATACCGCGCCGAAACCCGGGGTCCAGCTCAAGGTCACGTCGGCGTCTATGAAGCTGCCGCCGTCGAGCGGTACCGGCTCCTGGGCTGTGCCCGGAGGAAGCGAGAAGCTCCAGATATCGCCTGTGCTCGTCGTACCATCGGCTTGAACCTCGTCGATTCGCCAGTAGTATGTCGTACCCAAAACGAGGCCGTCCGGATAAGGAGATCCGGCGACGCCGACCACGAAAGTCGTCGTGGCCTGGTTGCCCCAGAACGTATCGCCGGTCCCGGCAGTCACCTCGTCAAGATTGTCGCCGAAGTACACATCGTGCGAGACGGCGTCATCTCCCGGCAACCAGACAAGGGGCGTCCAGGTGTCCGTTACGACCTCGCCATCAACCGGATTAGGGTCCACGGCCTTGGGCCATGTCGGAACGACACCGTTCACCAGGTCCTGTACCTGGGCCGCCGACATCGCCCGATCGAAAATCAGCACCTCGTCGATCAGACCGTCGAACCGCCTGTCTTCGGCGCCGTCAGGCTGGTTGCCAATCGCAACCTTCGCGGTGGGGTTCGTAGCTACCGCATCGCCGCTTTTACGGAGGCTGCCAACTTCCACACCATTCTTATACAGCCGCATCGCTGCGCCGTCCCAGACGGCCGCCACGTGCGTCCAGACGTCGAGTTCTATGTTCCCTGTAGAAGTGTCGGCTTTGAGCTCGCCGGTGGTCCCATCATCTGTCTTCAGGCGGAACCGCAGTACTTTTATGTCGCCCGTGCGGCCCGAACTAATCATGAACCAGTGTTCATCGTTAGCGCCACCAACGGCCTTGGAGATCATGCGGGGGTCGTCGCCCGGTGTGTCGAGGTTATCGGCCTTGAACCAGCAAGCGATACTAATGGCATTACAGGTCACGTCAAACGTTCCCAGCGATACCCGGTTGGTGCCTTGACCGTCGAAATCAAGGCAGTGGCCTGTGCCATCCCAGCCCGGGCTGGCCCACGCGGCGCCGGAAATCGTGCCGTCACGCCCTTTGCCCGAACTGTCTGCGGCTGTGGTGCCGGACCCCTCATCGAACTTCCAGTACCCCTCCAGTCCGGCCCGAGCATTAACAGCCAAACCCAGTACAAGAATAAGAGAGATTGAATAAATAAGCTTTCTACACATAATCGTCCTCCTTATTACAGAAATTAAATTGTACGGTCATCGTGCCTTGGCCACACGCCAAAGCGACCGAGAGTATCCGTTCCCACTAAGTTCTTCCAGTGCTTGCCCAGGACAATTTTAGCAGCTTCAAACCATATCTTCTGTTCAAAGCTTATTTATAGGCTGCCAATTGATATGAGACTGTCGGGTCGGGGACGTCATCTTCTCAATGTAGGTCTGTAGCCTCACAATTGTAGTTCCTCCTGCTTCCAAGGGCTCGAAGGAGGCGGTACAAGCGAAAACCAACATCCCGTGCGCTTCACCAATTCCATTTGTACCAAATTGGCGGCCCAGCCGTCAAGGAAAAAACAAAAAAAGCCAATTTTATCTTCCAAATGGCCTTTCTTCGTCCAATATCCAAGATTTCGGCGTCTTTGCTCTACCATCAGCCCGATGTGCAAAGATGGTTGTCGAGTCAAGAGACGGCCCGCTCTGTGTTTTCCGGACAAACGGCCCATAGTTGCGCGAATTCGGCCTGGTGACGGCCGGATTCGGCGGCGGGATACTCCCTCGGTGCAGCCCGGCGCGATCTTGGCTGTACTGCGGCGACTTGAGCAATTGCTTCAAAAGGAGACCCTTGAATCTTGCCCTCATTTCGCCTATCTTATGGCCGGGACCAGAATCGAATCCCTAATCAATAGGGTAATGACAGAATCAAAGAGTGAGCCGATGAATCGTCCTATGAACCGCGGGATGCACGTTGATTGCGAAAAGCTCCTGGCCAGCTCGGCCGAGGAAGCCCGCACCGTCCGCGAACGTCCTGCACAATCCACGAAAGTGGTGACTCGGCCAAGACTGATGCCGAATTTCTCATAGCAACATGTTGGCTAATTGAAAGGGCTCGACCAATGAAAAGGAAGTTGAGGATTGCGTTATCTGGAGTTGCTCTTGTTCTGTTGCTTGGCCCGCTTGCCGCAGCAGACGTTAGACGGGAAATAAACTTCCCTGATATTCTCGGCTACAGAACGCTGAAGTGCGACTTACACCTGCATACCGTTTTTTCCGACGCCATGGTCTGGCCCACCGTGCGCGTCGATGAGGCCTGGCGAGAGGGGCTGGATGTGATTTCCATAACGGACCACATCGAGTACCAGCCTCATAAGGCCGATATTCCCACCCATCATAACCGGCCTTACGAAATTGCCCTGCCGCGCGCCAGAGAAAAGAACATCCTGCTCATCAAAGGTGCCGAAATCACTCGTGAGACGCCGCCCGGTCATTTCAACGCCATATTCCTGACGGAGATAGGCCCTTTGGACACGAACGATCTGATCGACGTGGTCCAGGCAGCGAATGCGCAGGGCGGATTTGTATTCTGGAATCACCCGGGATGGAAGCCCAAGGCCAAAGGATGGTTTGATATCCACACGAAATTGTACGAAAGCAACTGGTTAGGTGGCATTGAAGTGGCAAATGGAGACAGTTACTATCCGCAGGCCCATCAGTGGGCTCTGGAGAAGAATCTGACCATGATAGGAAATTCGGATATGCACGCGCCCTCTCTTGCTGTCAAAAGCTCGCCTGAAAACCACAGGACCCTTACACTGGTCTTTGCAAAAGAAAAGAGCGTTGAGGGCCTAAGAGAAGCGCTGGCCGGCGGCAGGACGGTTATTTGGCAGAAAGAGCAGTTGATCGGCAAACGCCAATACCTGGAGGAAATCTTCAAGGGTTCCATAAGAGTCGGCGAGCCTCACCACGCGCAGAAAGACACGATATGGCTGGAAATCAGGAATCGTTCGGATATAGATATTGCGATGGAACGGAGGGGTGATCTCGGGCCCCAGGAGCTGACGCTGCCGGCCAATAGCACGACGATATTGAGGACTAAGGTCGACCGTGAGGCCGCACAGGTTAGACTGCCATATCTTGTGAAGAATTTTCTAACGGCACCGGAAAAAGGTCTGCCGGTAACTCTAATGATTCCTCTTAAACAACCGGCTGTGCCCCCTTCAGCACATCTGCGATATCCTTAATACCTACGCCGGGGCCTTGGGGAACGGTGATGGCGCCGTTCCTGATTTCCAAAGGCGGGTCAAACCAGTTGCTGTATTTCTCGGTACCCTTCTTGTACTCCTGGTACGCGCCGATGTCGGGCGTGTAGGAGGCGAAATGCAGCATGTAAACGAAACCGAAGCCGCCCGAAATGTGAACCGTCGTCGGCATCCCGGCGAGGGCCGCCATACGCGCCACGCGTGTGGAACGAATCAGCCCGCCATAATAATGCAGATCCGGCTGGACGATATCGAGCCCGCGATTGTAAATCGCCCAGCGGAAGCGACGCTGACTGTATTCCTGTTCGCCGCCGGCCACCGGTATTCTCAAGGCATCGGCGACGCGCTGGGTGTCTTCGAGGTGATCAAAAGGGCAGGGCTCCTCGAAATAGACCGCACCGATATCTTCCAGCATCCTTCCGACTTCGATGGCTTTCGGAGGGTCATAGGAGCTGTTGGCGTCGGCGTGGATGGCGATCCGGTCGCCCAGCGCTTTACGCGCCAGCGGAATGAGTCTCTCGGTCCTTCCGGGCATCGCATCGGCATTCCTGCTCATACGGCCGCCGACCCTGAACTTGACGGCCTGGGCGCCTGTTTCCTCAGCGAGCTTCACCAGATACTCCGCCTCCTGTTCCGGTGTCGTGTCACGCCGTCCGCTTGCGATGTAGAACCGCACTTCCTGCCGGACAACACCGCCCAGCAGTTGCCCGATCGATTTGTCCGTTACCCTGCCCATCATGTCCAAGAGCGCGAACTCGACCCAGGCCAGAGGGCACCACAATGCCAGACCCTGAAGCTTGTAATTGCTGCGATACCTGTACAACTCGAACAGGTGCGCTTCGAGGTCCCGGACATCTTTGCCGATGAAGTAGGGAATGACCAGCTTGTTCAGTATCGGATACAAGTATTCCGCCCTGGGATTGGTCACGGCAACGCCTTCTGCACCATCTTTGGATCGGACACGCACAAAGTACTCCCGCCCTTTTTGCAGCAATTCAATCGACTGCACCCGCAGCGGCGAATTGAGACCCTCTAACTGCAGAATAGGTGCGCCGGCGGCCTTCTCCAACTCTTCCAGAGTAACCTGGGACTCGTGCGAAATCGCTCGGCCCGGCGTCGATTCGCAGCCCTGCAGGATCGACAAAACACCGGTGCCAGCTGTTAATTCAAGAAAACGGCGACGGTCAAAACGCATAATAAACCTCCAGTTCGTTTAAGGCATCCTCTAATGATCCCCAATTCCCGACGCAACAACACCGTGAGCCACTTGATTCAGTTAGGTTACAGAATCCGCGCCTAAAAGCCAGGACTATTTTCTGCCATTCCGTACCGCTCTTATGACGCGTAT
>SMTZ1_10001990_pt1 | contig 26802 bp, 27 predicted proteins | sample DeeMarSWOR136_30_FD_25667 | JGI IMG/M metagenome (IMG submission 25667)
CAATTTTGGTTGCAGGTGCTTTGATAATGGTGGGCGGAATTGTTGGAGGGGGAGCAGTATATGCTGGGCTGGAGAAGCTAGCTGAAGCACTTAAACAGAAATAGCTTCTTTTTCTATTCAATCTTTTTCTACTTTTTATAACTTGGCTATTCTTGACTAGCTGAAGTGGCATAAAAGGACCATTAAAGATCAATTCTGGAGGGGTTAGAAAACTTTACTTTGCATTCATAAAAACCATATACGAACTAAACTAATTGGTTTGTTTGGGAAATTTAATAGTGAAGAAATCTACAGTACTCTATTGGTCCTTTGCCATCTTAGGAATTGTTTTTATAGCTTTGGTTCTTGTGGGTGGCTATTTGGCTGCTGCAGATTCCTTGAGTGTTTTGGCATCTTTCTCTCTTTGGTACTTTGGACTTTTTCTTGTTGTGGGTGGGATAGTTTTGTTGACAATTGGATTTATTGGAGTTGGTAGGCAATATTTTAAGAATCATAGAAGACTGTTTACAGTGCTCTCAATTCTCTTAGTTCCTCCTTTAATCTTTGGAACCTTTATTGTTGGTTATACCTATGCATTTGTTAATGCTCCAATGTTTCCTTTGAGGAGTGAGATTACTCAGGTTACTGTGGTTGATAATAATCCCCTTGTTCTCTCCCTTAGTGTGAAAGCAATCACAAGTAGGGATACTAGAATTGATAGTGCATTTATTTTGGATAGCAATGACACACTTGTTGCTTCCTATTGGAATGAAGAAATTATGGTCAAAGGGGTTTCTACTTTTGAACCTATCTGCGTGTTGCCTGCTGGTTCAGAAATCACTGTTACTGTAGATTTTAACACTACTCTTCCTTCAGGAAGTTATCTTGTAAGACTTTCTTCTTGGCATGATAATCATGGTGAATCTCCTTTTACTATACCATAAACAACTGTTGAAATCTTCATCAAAGACTAGTTTTGGAGCTTCTAGAAAACTTTGCTAAAAAAAGAAAATAGAAAAATGAGGTTGGATACCAAGAAATCCAACAATAGAAATCTCAACATTAAAATGACCCTTTGCCTTATTACATCTCTGTGATTTGTTTTGTATGATGAGAAGGATTTAGAAAAAGATTTGGAAAATGTAGACCTTGATATGTCTCTTGATGTTGCTGATAAAGTTGCAGATTTTTTGGACAGCAGCTTGAAAGAACCGTTTGAGCGTTATATGGTGGCTAGACTTGTATCCATTTTGTATGAGGAGACATTAGATTTTTCTTTGGGAACTGAATTTGAGGCAAAGATTAGAGATTTGGCTAGACAAAAATCAAAGAAATCAGATGCAGAGCAGCACATTATGCCTTCTGTTTAGTTAAATTAATCCATTTTTTTAATGATTATAGCAAATAAGGCGTATACGCTTTTCAACAAGTCAATATGCCATAAAACATTTGATACTATCAATTCTGGAAGGACTAGAAAACTTTACTAAAGACTTTATAGAGGATATTTTAGGTCATTAAACTACCAACTAAATAGGATTTATACAAAAGCAAGTTTATCATGTAGTTGATATGAACATATTTCAGATTTTAGCTATTTGTGGAATGCTTAGTCCAATCTTTTATGCTGTTATGTGGATCCTTGGTGGCTTTTTAAGATCTGACTATAGCCACATTAGAGATGATATTAGCTCTCTGTTTGCAGTTGGAGCACCTAGAAAACGGCTGTTTAATGCTTTTATTATTGCTTCTAGTGTTTTATTGTTTGTTTTTTATCTTGGATTACATTGGGGCTTGAACAATGGACATGGATCAATATTAGGACCAATTATTTTTATGTTCAGTGGATTACTGAGTGTTCTTGTTGCCTTCTTTTTTCCTCTTGATGTTGCGGGAGAAATTATTACTTACAGAGGGAAGCTACATTTGATTCTAGTGGTTTTATCTGGTTTTTTGAATATTGTTGGGATGTTGGCTCTTGGTTTAGATTATCATCTGTTAATGTTTGGAGTGATTTTCCCTGGTTTTCTCTTGTTTCAGCAGTTGTTTCACTTGTACTTGTTATTTTTTCTCTTGTTTTCATTAAGAGTAAGTTCAGGGGTTTAGTTGAAAGAATTATGGTTACTCCTCATCAGCTCTATTACTTTGTAATTAGCTTGATGGTATTTCTCACAAATTGAATCCTGTCTTTATTGTTCTGTCAGTTTTGGAGCTTCTAGAAAACTTTACTAAAAACAATCTATAGTCATGACAAAAAATGAAATAGAAAAAAGAGAGTGCTCCATCAATAATAATTGTTGGATTGCATCATGGCAAGACCAAAGAAAACATTCAAAACAATAGGTGAGTATATTGCCACATTTCCCAAAGATATCCAAACTATTTTAGAAGAACTAAGGCAGGCAATCAGAGAATCTGCACCTGAAGCTTTAGAGGCAATTAGATATCAGATGCCTACTTTCAGACTTAATGGTAACTTAGTTCATTTTGCTGCATACAAAAGTCATATTGGATTTTATCCCACTCCATCAGCAATTACAGCATTCAAAGAGAAATTGTCTATTTACAAAACTAGTAAAGGTGCAGTTCAATTTCCTCCGGCTGACCCCATGCCAATTGATTTGATAAAAGAAATTGTAAGGTTCAGAGTTAAAGAAAACCTTAGTAAGAAAAAATAGCGGAAGTGCAGTTTCAAAGCATCCTATCACAGCCTTAGAATTCATTAAAGAACAGGTATGGTCTTAAGAAAACTTCACTGAAAAAATGAAATAGGGGAGAAGAAAATCTTAAATCTGGATGTCATAGGGAAAACTTCACTGAAAAAACTATGGAAAAAGAGGTTAATGTTTTTCTAAGTTGTCTTTTTCATCTTCTTTAGGATTCTCTGACGTTGGTACAATAATAGGGGTGCATTGGCAACCATGACTATCACTGCTAATATGATTTTTTGGGTAGAGTCTAAGATGTTAAGTGGGTCCAAAAAAATCAGAAAACACTCATTTCCATTTTGTTTTCACATCTCCTTTTGTCCTTATTCCATGAAAAGCACTCAAAAATGCTGTTATGTTGCACTTTTCTAATATGATTTATGGTGATTAATTTCTATTGATTCATTCACAGTTTGCTAAAATGATATTTATGGCAAAAATAGAGCAGGTACCTTTCAACAAGTCAATATGCCATAAAACATTTCACACCATCAATTCTGGAAGGACTAGAAAACTTTACTGAGAAATTAAAAATAGTTTAGATTAGTTTTTAATTCTCAGTGGATATATTGAAAGTTGCATGGAGGTGAATTTTCTTATCATTAGAAGAGAATAAGGAAGTCATTCTTCGCTTATATGAAGCGGACAACAAGAAAGACTTGAGTGTGCTGGATGAATTAATTTCTCCAGATTTCTATGATCCCGCTTTTAATCTGCATGGTCCAGAGGGTTACAAACAATTTGAAAGTGCCTTTTTCAAAGGATTTCCTGATTGGATTGAAACAATTGAAGACATAATTGCTGAAGGTAGCAAAGTTTGGGTTAGTTTTACCGCTAAAGGAACCCATAAGGGAGAATGCTTGGGAGTAGCTCCTACAGGAAAGAAAGCAACTTTTAGAGCAGTTCAAATGTGGCGTGTAGAAAATGGAAAGGTTGTATCAAAAGACACTATTAGTGATTCATTGAATTTCTTTAGAGAATTAGGGGTTATTGAGTACACAGAAAAGGCAAAGGGGTTTTTGCTACTTAATAATACATGACTACCTTAGTAATTGATCATAAGTTTTGTCTAGGATCAGTTTTGGGTTGTAGAGAAAACTTTACTGAAAAATGAAATAGAAAAAGAATAGAGGAAATGTTAGTTTTTATTGTTTATTAGCTTGGTATGTAAGCGTAGCTTGTTACAAATTCTATGGTTTATTCAAATGGGTTGGCCAGCCCTTTATTGTTCCCTGCAAAGTAGCCCATTGAATTCCAGTTTCTTCCGTGTATGTAAGCGGACCCATTGTAGCTTTCATTGTAGCTCCTTTAAGGTCACCTGTTCCATATCCGTTGGCAATGGATTCTCCACCTATGAATGATCCAGACTGCGTGAAACTGATTTGTTGGCGTTCATAGAATTCAAGAGTCCCATCTATTTTGTGGATACTTGCTTCTGATTCAGTGAAAGTGTATATGACACAACGATCAACTTGCATAACATATATCCAGCTATTTTCTTCAAAACACCATTGAGTCATCCAGAACATGGTTCCCTCATAAGTGAAATCCCGATCTAAAATGTAGTTTGTTCCACCATCAAATTCCCCAATATCGGGCGTAACAGGATACACAAGATCGCCACCGATGTTTATCACATATGCAGGAACATCGCAACATATTTTGCTGAAGGTTTTTGTTCCTTTTGCATCAGGAATGGAAATTTCAAAATAGGGGTCTTCATGTAAAGGAACGTGCACTTCGTAATAGCTAAGGGTCTCTTTTTGCTCCCCTTCAACAAAAACAATTGAACCTGCTAATATAGAAAAAAGGGATAGCAAAAGAACAACCGCTATGATCTTTTTATTTACTTCTCTCACCTCCCTTAGGATTCCTCCCGTCTTTCCTAGCTATAAATAGCCTGCTGTGCTTGCTTAGAACTTAGTTCCTTATAGCTTCTAGTCAATCCCAAAAGATGACTACCTGAGTTTATATCTAATTTTGGAAGCGTCTAGAAAACTTCTCTTGTCTTTAAAGCTCTCAGCAAATGTAATTTGGCAAAATGTTTTTATTCTGTTCAATCAATTCCTGTTAAAGGGAAAATGGGGAGGGGTCAGTTTGGCTCACCTCCTCCTGATTCTTCCCCATTTTCTCCACTACACAGTTTTCTGACGCAAGCTAGTTTTAAAAGCCTTTGTGTACAAAAATGTGCATTACTCTTTCATCCTTTTATCTGAATATAGGCAGGTCCCAGAGAGCTGACTAATTATTTAATGACCCTTAAAGATCAGTTCTGGAAGGACTAGAAAACTTTGCCTAAAAATGAAACAAAAAAATCTAACCCCAGATTGTCAAGCTTTTAATTTGGAAATTCTACCGATTCTATGTATTCCAATATGCTCTCTCTGATGTAGGTTCCTGAATTGTCAACAAACATTTCTTCAGGTTCGTTGCTTCTCCAATCTATAAAAATCCGCAACCTAAGATATTCCGTGTAGATGTTTCCATTCATTCTGTAATCAACCGCTAAGCGTCCACTTCTATCAACTTGAATAGTTGCATTAGGGTATTTCTCAAGAAATTTCTGGGCTTCTAATGTTTCATTTGTAATTGTTATGTATTCTTCATCAGTAACTCCATTATCATAGAATATTCTTGGTTTGTAGTAGTCATAAAAGGTGAACAGTGCATAGGAAACAGTAGCAATAGCAATTGCCCAAACCAAAGCTAATATAGCGAGTTTTTATTTACTCATTGATTTGTTTCAATTTATAATAGATGGTAACTTACTAAAAGAGTTATTCTCGGTATTGAAGTTGCTTATAATGACCCTTAAAGATCATTTCTGGAAAGACTATAAAACTAAGAAATAAAGAGAAAAGTACGGTAATTTGAATTCTGGGTTTTTTCTTCAGCTATGCTAGGATGGCAATAGATTGTATATCAAACAAGCTATCAATATGAAAAATGTCATTATCACTAAATATCCAAGTCTCTTGTTTTTCTCTAAGGAAACACCTATCATGCTGAATAAAGCAGCATAGAAAACTACTATGTAGGGAACATGAAGAGCTAATATTTCTCTGAATGGAATCTTCAGGATATAATCCAGCACTAACTCCAGAGAGAGATAAAAGAGAATAATCCCATTAGATATTAATGTCTTCTTTTTCTCTTTTGCCCTAACATATCCTAACAACGTAGTAGAGAAAGGTACTATCAGAAAAATAACAATACCCCCAAATGCTTGAGTGAGTGTCATATCACCAAGTTTTGTTACAACATATACCCCACTCACTGAAATATTGAAAACAACAGAGGAACAAATGAATATGTTGTCTATTAATTTGGTCATGTTCAGTTGTTAGTGTTGTTCCTTTCAACTTTTAGAATTTGTGTAGGGAATTTCTATTGATTCATTCACAGTCTCAGAATCCATTAAAGATCAGTTTTGGATTGTAGAGAAAACTTTGTAAAAAAGTCTGCAGAGTCTTAACAAAAAATGAAATAGAAAAAGAAGTTGATTTTTCCAAGTTATTTTTTCATTTTATTTAGAATTCTATGGCGCTGATACAATAACAAAGGCAACAAGACAACTGTAACTATCACCGCTATTATCATCTTTTGAGAAGTATCTAAGATGTTAAGTGGGTCCAAACCAATCAGAATATATTATGTCGTACCAACAGCGCATATTGCCACTACAATTAATCTGTCTTTAAGGCTCATTTCCAATTTTTCCATCTCTCTTTCTCCTCACCATAAAAAGAAAACGTGAAAATACTATTACGTTGCGCTTTTCTAAAATGATTTGTGGTGAGTAATCTGTTGATTATTTCACAGTTTTCTCTTTGAGGCTTGGAATGTTTGTGAAGTTGTTTAGGAGAGGGGAGGATGATGCTTGCAGTACCGAATATAGGAGAAAAGAGATGTAAAACCTGCAAGCACTTCTCTCCTTGAACTTGTTACACTCACTTTTACTTATTTAAACACTTTTCAGAATTATTACAAAATCCAAGGTTAATTATTGATAGTTAATCATACTTGGAATGTTTGTGAAGTGAAAAAGCTATAGACTGTGCAGAACAATAATTAATTATCTGAAAAGCTTTGCTATTTTTGCATTTAGGAACGAAGCAAATAAATTGGTTTCTCTAATTCTTTATTCTTTTCTTCAGCTTTAACTTTCATTAGTTTTTTGAAGTTCTTTCTCATTATTAGTTCACCTTAATGATGATAAGATTTCCATCGGAATGCAATTATTCCTTATAAACATTTTTTCTAACATTGCCAAAAAATTAAATAGGAATTCCTATTGGACTAAAAAATCCAAAATTATGAATAGGCTAAGATAGCAAACTGCTCTCCATTATGGCAGTAGCATCATTAACTTCTTGGTATGTTTGTGAAGTGAAAAACTGTAATTTGAATTCAGAAGTAATAAGAACACATATCAGCTTTCTCGTAAGAGGAAGGACCAAGCAATGAAACATATTGTCAATGTGCCCTCTGAGAGAGGAGAACTATAGCCTTGAAGTGTCCAGTTTGTAGTGGAAAGCTTGATTTTAATATGAAACTGAAATCAGCGCTTTGTCATACATGCGGTTGGCACAAAGTTCTTTTCCCAACTCATCAATAAGACTTACTTGGGTTCCAGAAGTTTTTATGCTTTGGTGCGAGCTAATTGAGATTTCACTCTATCTTCTTCAATTTGGACTGGTTGCAAAGTAAAAAAAAGAATTGAAGTATAAGCCGCAAGCTATTTCATTTGAAAAAATAACTTGATGTTGGTATGAAGGAGCCAAAGCAGAAGTGTCCAAGATGTGGTGTTGACTTAGGCGGATTGCTTTACTGTATTCCATTGAAGGATGTTAAGTTTTTTTTCCCAAGTTATGGCTTGAAGGTTCAGATGAAATGCCCTAAATTTGGGAACTAGATGGTTGTGGTAGAACGGTATTGTGGGAAATGTGGTGCAAAGAATCCATGTTTCTATAAAATTGAGGAGTGAACGTCAATATTATATGCAATGTTTGTGAAGTGAATCTTTTTGGAAAAATTGAAATGTTAATGAAGAGTATATTGACTTATTGGTGTTTGCGTGAGTAGGAGAGACCTCTTCAACAACCCTGAATGTAGAGACTGTATTTACAAGGGCACTTCTTATTGCTGGAGCAAATGCCCCTACAACGTCTGGAAAAGATACAAAGATCACTAGTACTTCTAGGAATGTTTGTGAAGTGAAAAATGTTGGCTTATTTGGCTGTTGGGTCTTCTTCCATTAGTCCAAAAGTGTTACCTTCTGGGTCTTTAAAGAGAGCAGTCCAACCTACGCCTGTAATAGCCTTCTTTGGCACTAATATTGTTCCCTTGTTTTCTTTAATTTTCTTTAGGTAATCATCAATTGAAGAAACGCTGATTGTGTTAACGGGTTGTGTAGTTTCTGATTTCTTTAATAGTCCCCCATCAATGCCTAGTTCATTTTCTCCAGTCATAATCATCCAATAATCCATGGGACCTCCCCACTTCTCAAATTTCCAGCTGAAAACTTTTGCATAAAACTGAGCCAGCTGCTCAGGCTTCTCTGCCTCTATCTCAAAATGGGTAACTCTAGGCAAACAATCACCTGTTTAGTCTAATTGACGTATAGCAGAAAAGCTTTGTGCAATTGCGAAATGATTAAGCGGGCCAAGAGAACAAACTACTCTCCATTGTAGCAGTAACATCATCAACCCTCTGCAGTAGCTCTTTTATTGAATCAATTTTAGGTAGTGTCTGGCAAAAAATGATTGAGAAATTCTACCCTGCAACAAATCAAAGTGGTCAATCTAGGCAACTATTTGATTTCTTTTTCTCATCAATAACACGCCTACAAATACAAGAGACACACCAATCACTATAGACAAGGGAATAACTGGAGTAAAGTTTTCCCCATAAAAAGTGTGAATAAGCCCATTAATAATTTGGGTACCTACTAAAGCAGCAATACCAAGAAAATGCCCTCTAAAAGTAGGAACATTGTCTGATTTGTTCATAATAGTCAGTCTTATTCAATCTATGTTGAGGATAACTCACTAAAAGAATTATTCTTGGAGCTGTTTATGCTTATAATGACTCTACTCGGTAAGTTGAATTAGTGACCAGTAAAGATCAGTTTTGGAGGGTTAAGAAAAAACAGATTAAGAAAAAGAGAGACTATGTACCGGGGGTATCAATTGAGATTTCGGGATGTAGCAACTGCTGTGGCATCTTTGTTTTTGGTCACTGTCTTGATTTCATATCCTTTGGAAGTAGTGTTGATTTCAGCTCTAGGTCTGCAGTCTGGACCACCAATAGCTGCTGTAATCTCAGTTTTGCTGAGTGCCTTGATTGTTGGCTATGTTTTTTCTGGAAGCATGATTGGTGGAAAGGAGCCATTCTTCAGAATCTCTGTGTTTTTCACTGTGTTGATGTTGTTTTCAATTATACTAAATAATGCAGTGTTGGGGGAAGATTTCAGCAAATGGTTTCATGATAGCTATATGGAATCTAATCCTAATGCTTCTTTGACAAGCTTTGAGTGGTTTATGGTTGGTGGGCTGGTTATTGGCTCTCAGATGTTCATGAATGTAATTATCTTGTTTGTGTTTAGTTTCATAGGATTGTTCGCAGGTTCAAGATTAAGGAAGAATAAAAACTAACCATCTATTTTCAGTTGCAGAATCCATTAAAGATCTGTTTTGGGTTGTAGAGAAAACAGATGTAAAAACTGAAGAAATGAAGTAACACTAGTAAGATTTCATAATATACAGCTAGCGAATGTTATGAGCCACTAAACTATTGAATAATATACTAGAAATACTCCGATAATAATTTCAAATAGAATTGCTGAAAGACCACCCACAGCTGTATAATCTTTAGAGTTAGGTCTTGCAAGTTTTATCCCCGTAGTGAAGCCAACCAGAATACTGGACACAACTCCAAGCCATCCAATAATTTCTGGCACAATTCCAGAAGCAACCAAAACAATAGAAAAGGATAGTGTTCCAATAGACCAACATATCATGGCAAATTTGAATCTATTATCTTTTGTACTAAATATGGTGCGAGCTACATTGCTTAATGATTTCTTTTCAGCATCATTACTGTTTGAATATTTTCTTGCTATTTTGAGAAGCCTCCAATAGTTTGGCTCATTAATAAATTGGATTAAACCTTCTCCTGTTCTAAAAACAAGCCAAACAATTCCAAGTGCTAGGTTATAGGAGCTGAAAGTTATGAATAGCAATATAGTTAACGCTATCACGCTACCATGTTCTATAAGTGCTAACATGATGCCATTTTTGAATCTCTTTGGATTATTGTTAATCTTTTGCAGGTCAGCATCTGGGTTATAGTCCTCTTTTTCCATTTTATAGCCAAATGCAGCCATTACAAGATTTAGAACCAAAATAAACAGAAAGAGAAAACCTGACAGGAACATTTCAATAATCAAAGAGAACTCTCCAGTTTATTCTTCTTTTCTTTTCATTTATTTATATTTTCATCTTGAGTTTTCACCTCTCTACCTAAGTTTGTTGACCTTGACCAGCAGAGGGTGCATAAAAAGGACCATTAAAACAAATTCAGGGAGCGGGGAGATTCAGAAAATTTTGAAGTTCTGAATCAAATTTCCAATAGCAGACAGTCAAATAAGCATCAACTGTGATTAAATCAAAAACAAGAGCAAAAGAATGGATAATTAAAAGATGATCATTAAGAAAACTAAAAGAAATATCTTTGCACTGGGATTTGTAAGTTTCTTCACAGATATCTCAAGTGAAATGGTCCTGAGCTTACTTCCAACATTCATTGTTAGTTTACCAGGTTCAAGCGTATTTTTTCTAGGTATGATTGAAGGCGTAGCTGAGGTTCTCAGTTATGGCATGAGAGCAATTTCTGGATTTTTTTCAGATAAGCTGGGAAAAAGAAAAAACATAGTTCTGGCTGGATATGGTATTTCAAATATAACCAAACCTTTTTTTGGAATAGCAAATAGTACTCTTGAAGCTTTTGCAATTCGCATATTTGACAGAGTGGGAAAAGGAATAAGGACAGCGCCTAGGGATGCTCTAATATGTGATTCAACTTCAGAAGAAAACAGAGGAGCAGCATTTGGATTTCACAGAACACTCGACCAAGCTGGAGCAATTCTTGGTCCACTTTTGGCTTCTGGTTTGCTAATATTTGTTGGATTTAGCATAAGAGAAGTCTTTTGGGTTTCAATAATTCCAGGACTATCAGCTTTAATATTACTAATTTTTCTTGTTAAGGAGCAATCCTGCAAAAAAGAAGCTAAATTTACATTTCTCAAAGGGTTCAAAAGTGTAGCAAAGGAAAAATTCCTCTGGTTACTAGTTATAGTTTCAGTTTTTTCTCTGGGAGCATTTAATTTCTCCTTTATTTTGCTCTATGGTTCAGAAGTTGGGATAAGCAGTGAATTCATTCCATTGCTATTTGCTTTGGTTAATGTTGCTCATGTTGCAGTTGCTATTCCCACAGGATTATTGGCTGACAGAGTGGGAAAAGAAAGGATGTTGTTTGTTGGATACAGTGTTTTTCTTGCAGTCACCTTAGCTATTTTTATTGGACCTTCAAGTTGGATTGTGGCTTTAGGTGTGGCTGTATTGTTTGGGTTATATCAAGGCATTGTTAACACAGTCACTAGAGCATTGATTCCAAAATATGTAAAACCTAACCTTGTTGGAACTGCTTATGGAATTTACTACTTATTGTCAGGATTTTCTTTTCTAATAGCTAACCTAATTGTAGGTTTATTATGGAATAGTTTTGGAGCAAATCTATCAGCGCTGTATAGTGCATCTTTAATAATAATATCATTCCTTGGGTTTCTTATTTTCCTAAAAAGAAAACACTCTCAAAGGCATCTAGAGATCAATTTTGGAGCGTAGAGGAAAACTGCATCTATGAACTGTTCAACACATTCAGCAATTAGACATAACCTTTTCAAGCTACTACATCAAATCCAATACAATTGCCCAACAGAACTGCATGTTGTACATCAAAATAATGCAATTTACTTATGCTGGATTGAATAGTGTATTTCTGCAGAACATCTGATATATTACTACAGCGGAATTCTCCTTTTATAGAATTTTGTCCATTTGTAGTTTAATGGAGAAAGGAGACAGGCATGTTACGTCTCTTCAAAAAGAAATCTAAAAGCGACAAAAAACTGGCATTCAAAAGCAATGCTCATAGACCCAAAAAAGACGACTGACAATTATTCATTCTTAGTTTATTAATTCCTGTAGTTCCTTTTAGAGCTTCCATTGAATTCTTTGATTGAGCAACAGTTTTGGGTTGTGGAGAAAATTTTGCTGAAAAAGTATAGTTGGGCTTAGGTTATCTTGGATCAAAACTTAATCCTTATTGTCTGGCTCAACCTTGACGGTAACATGTGGTCCTTTTAATCCTGCTAATGCTGGAAGAAGGTGAGAAATCATTTGTTCTGCTGTACACGGATATGTAGTACCGTTTGAACTTTTTAACATCCAGCCTTCTTTTTCTTTTCTAAATTTGTTTATGCATCTATCTTTAAACATGATGTAAATTGTACATTCAGAATTTTTCATGACTTTCCCTTTAGCAAATAAATATTAAAGTATATCCCAAAAACTCAAAGTAGTTTTTAGTCTGAGATTGCCCCGAACCGTTCTATTTCTTTACTATTGTTATTCAATAAAGGAAAAGTTGGTCAACATAATCTAAGATCATTAGCTCTTTAAGCTCATGACCCTTAAAGACCATTGACCATATTGACAACTCCAGTATGCTTTTATCTTACTTCTTCTCGGAATGTTTGTGAAGTGAAAGTGTTATAGCTAACTTAGTTTTGATATTGAATGACCAGTTTTGCCTTTAACGCCTCTTCACTATCCTATCGCTTACTTCATCCACAAGCTAAGTGGAAACTTTAGTCTTCCAGGATTGATTGTGGGTTCAATGATTCCAGATGTTGAAATACCTTTTATAGTGTTGATTTTCGGAGTCAATGGTCCCAACCGTTTAGTTTTGCACAGTCTTTTTGGGTCAGCTGCCCTAGGAACAATGCTTGCTGTAATTGTTACAGTGAAATTCTACCCGTTTTTAGTTAGTTATCTTTTTGGAGTTGACAAGGCAAAAGTTGAAAGTAAATGTAAACTCTCTTATGCTTTGGTTTTTTCAGTTTTTGTTGGAACAATTTCTCATGTGTTGCTTGACTTCACTAATCATCTTTACAATCCTATTCTTTGGCCTTTGGAAGCTGAGATGGCTGTAAGTCCTATTTATGTTATTCTTGGAGAGCAAATTGGATATTTATGGATTCAAGTGATTATGGGAGTGCTTCTTTTGGCAATAATTTTTGTTGAAAGAAAGAATCTATCTAAAAGGCTACTAGTTGGATGAACTTTTAAAATATCTTGTTTGAAATGTTTGTGAAGTGAAAAATGGAAATATTCCCAAGTTTGAAGCATGGCTTTTATTCTTTATCAGGCTATTGTGCAATTGGACAAGGAGAATGGAGAAGGCTCCTTGAAGCCAGGGATTAGGAAACATCATCCTCAATCCCTGGGAGACCTTTTAATTAGCCAATTATTCCTTAAATGTTTGTGAAGTGAAAGTGTTATAGCTGAATCTAGCCAATATGTTGCCAGATTTCAGCAGGAGGCTAGCGAACTGAAGACTCTCTGGATATTGATTTTTGTGATGTTCTTTGTTGGATTCATTGTTGGAGTTTTTGTTGGGCAGTCATTTTATCCTAAACCCTTAGAAAATGAAGTAGGTGTTTGTTTACATTTATCAGACTATGATAATCAGACCATTTCATATCTAATTGATCTGAAAGTCAGATGGGTTAGAACCGATTGGGAAATAACTTCTGAATATTCAATTAGCAACTACTCACAAACCCTTCAGGACAACAACATTAACCTTTTAGCCATAATCGACCACAAAACGTTTGGATACAAAACCCCCTCATTAGAAGAATGGAAAAAAACCATAACTGAACTTTCAACTTCTGAAGATTTCAGAAACACAGACGCTATTGAAATTTGGAATGAACCGAACAGTGATGCCTTTGACTCAGCCGTTGAGCCTGAAGTCTATTATGAAATGTTGAAGAGTGCTTATGCAATAATTAAAAACTATACGACAATTCCAGTGGTTTTTGCCGGAGTTTCACCAAATGCCCTAAACCACGACTGGCAAGCTTACTTGACCACAATCTTTGCTTATGGTGACACAGAAGATTATTTTGACTATATGGGGATTCATTTGTATGATAACATGACAAGAAACCTGGACATTGTACAATTTGTTAAGGGGTTAACATCAAAGCCAATTTGGCTGACTGAAACAGGGAAACCGTCAGCTTCACTTAACTTCACTGAAACAGGACAGGCTGAATATCTGAGTTATGTTTACATTACAACTAAACCATTAGTCAGTAAGATATTCTTTTATGAGTTGAGAGACGGTAGGTGGGCTCTTGATGATAAGGAGAACTATTTTGGATTAATAACCTTCGAAGGGAGGAAAAAAGAAGCTTATTGCATTCTCTTGAATATTAACAGAATTTAAGAGAACAAGTGCAAACATGGGTTTTTCAATTAATAATAAAACTCTTAAGAAAGTTAAAGCAAATATGAGATTATGAAACTTCACCTATATTATATATTATTTTCAGTAATCTTTGCAGTCTTCATTGTGTCGGGATGGCTTTTTCTTTTCAATGATTTCCCCTTTCCATATGATTTTGTCTTTTGGTTAATTCACGGGGCTTGTTTAGGTGCAAACGGGTATCTCTCTATGCTTTACAATAAGGGCAGATCAAAAAAAATTAATGCACCTAAAGTCACAATTAAAACAAATTCAGGGAGCGCCTAAAAAAGACAGCCAATATTTTTTGTGCCAAGGTTGGTTGACTGAAACTGGAAAACCTTCAGCTAAAGATAACTATAATGAACTTATGCAAGCGGAATATCTAAGTTCAATTTGTTCCACCTTCAAACCGCTAGTCAGCAAGATTTTCATTTATGAGTTGAAGGATAACCCAACTATTTAAGATAATCCAGAGGGTCATTTTGAGTTGTTGAAAGTGGAAGGAACCCAGAAAGAAGCTTATTAGATAATTTGTGATGTTAATAACAACTAATTAAGCGAGTAAGCTACTCTCTATTGTGGCAGTTACAACATTAGCCTTTTGCACCAACTCTTAAATGGATTCAATCTTAAGGCAGTGTTTTTAGGCAGTCACTTGTGGAATTGTCGCCTCAATATGCACTTGAGCTTTCAGAGAAGTCAACTGCAAAGGGTTAATCCTATGCATTGATAATTGCATTTCCAAGTACAGGTTGTTTGCGCCCATAGGAAATAGTATAAAATCCAATTTTGTCGTACTTTGACCATACCAGCCAAGGTCTGGCACTTCAAACACTACATTTGAGCCTTCTTTATGAAATTGATACTTCCAAGCATAAGATGTAGCCTCTTTGAAAATGGAAACAATATTTGCACCTGCTGAAAATCTAACAGCAATAGAGTCCAGTTCTGTTTGATTATAAAATAATGATAATGAAATAGTCATCCGATTTTGTTCTAATCCATCTGCATTTCCAGGTTCAATTATGAAATAAATATTTCCTAACATAGTTTCTCCATCATAAACAGCCAAGTGAGAAGAAACATTATCTTTTTCAATTTCTATAACTCTGAGATCTGAAGAAAAAATAAAGCTTTGCGTTACAGAAACTGCAAGTAAGCCAGCAAAAACTATTCCTATTATAAGAATGATGAGTGCCAAGAGTGCCAAGAGTTTTATTTTCTGGTTCATGTAATCCACCTTAGGTATATTTGCTATAAGTTGTTTGCTATGCTTCTGAACAAAAAAGAATGAAAATTTGGTTCAAGATAGCAAACCACCTTCTATTGATGCAATAATGACGTTAACTTTGTTCACTAGCTCCTTTAAATCATCAACTTTAAGATAATGCATAGCAAACACACTTTTAGGAATACGTCCTTGAAGCAAATCTATGTATTCAGCTAAGATTCCATGTTGACGTAGATATGCAGCGTAATAGCTTCTAAGCTCTTTGAAAATGAATTTAGTTCTTTTCTTATTGTGTCTATAGCTTCTTCTATTGATGCTATTCCCATAGTTGGCATAGGTTTATTGATTTGTTTCAAGAGAAGAAAGAAACAGAAACTGAAATTTGATTAAAGACCAATTTTAAGTCATTTAGAAAACTTGGATGAGTTGGAATGATAGTTGCAAAAAAACAATATTTGCTTATATAGCTAGAAAAGAACCTAATTCTTGACTCTACTTATTTTTTAGACCTTAATAGAGATTGATTTCAAGCAAGAAAGCGTATATCTTGGTATTTGCTTATTTAATAGCAAGAACGTTTATGTCGAAGAAATTAAGAAAGATTAAGCCCATCTCTACAGATGGAGACATACATTTCATCTACGAAAAGTCCTGTTCATGTAAATGGATAGTTGAAAATAGATACTGTGATGAGTTTGAAGCTAGAAGAGTCTCAAAAGTTGAAGCTTTAAAACCACTGCTTTTGCTCCGTGAATAAAGCGTACATTATCTAATCTAAGTCAATGCGGATAAAATGCTCTATTATACCTATTAGACAAAAGTATACTCGCAATAAACTCTGAATCAGGCTTCTTTATATTATGTGCCTTTTTGCTTCTGTGAAAACTCCTATTTCGGGCATTCTGATATTTTGCCTATTGGTTTTTGAAGCGTAGAGAAAACTTGCATGTGTGAACTGAACAACATATTATCCAGTCAGGCGTAACCTTTTTAATACTAACATATGAAAATTCATGCAATTGTACAACAGAACTGAATTTTGTACGACAAAATTTTCCAATTTGCTGATGTAGAATTAAAATGTGTGGTTCCGTAGAACAACGGATATATTACTACACAGAAATTTTCCTTTTAACGAGAGATATTTACTTGTAACAATAATGGAGAAAGGAGACAGGCATGTTACGTCTCTTCAAAAAGAAATCTAAAGCGAAAAAAACTGACATTCAAAAGCAATGCTCATGGACCCAAAAAAAACAAAACTAACCATTATCAATTTATAGACTTTTAACGCTTGCAGTTTCCGAGTTTCCATTTCATTTTTCGTTTTCAAACCGTTCGTGGATAGTTCTGCCTCTATCCTCCAGATATTTCATCTTTCTATCCTTCTTTTTCCAAGGACAAAATGCCCTATGCGTTATTAGTAGGACTGAAACAAACTCAAAGGATAGTCCTACGATTGAAAGTACCTGAAAGATTGAAATTGCATTTTACCTTCAGAAAACATTAGCGACAATTTGCTTAAGGAATTTCTCTTTTAGTATCTATAACCTGCCGTGACTTCTATTTCCAAACAAGTGTCAACAGTTTCAAAGTGGCGATGTACCGGTGTCAGTCACGTATTATCTTAGAAAAATTTAAGAATTAACTTTTAAATAAAGGTATAAAAAAGCATAAAGAGGTGTTGTTTTTGGTATCCGAGGGTAAAGGAAGAATATTTAGAAGAAAAGATGGAAAGTACCTTATTTACTTGCCTGTAGACTTAGCAGAGGACAGCATGTTTCCTTTTCCGCTAAAAAAAGTTCCAGACTTGTATGTTAAAATCAGTTTTAAATTAGGAAAGGACATTTTGTTCATTGAAAAATGGAATAGAGAATTAGAAAAAGAACAATAAGATTATTTTAGCCTTTTTTATTTCGCAAATGCAATTTCTTAGCTGTTTATAAGACTGGACTAGGAGAAAGTAAACTAAAGCTGGAGAAAAAATATGTTACCCGAAATCATTCTTCATAACTCAATTAGTCTTGATGGTTCTCTGACTGGTTTTGAACCAGATTTAGAGTTACACTATAAGATTGCGGGAAGTTACAATCCAGATGTTCATCTGATTGGTTCAAACACAATTGAAGCTGGCATAGAATTATACGGAAAAGGGGTCCCCTCAGAGGAAGAAACGGATTTCAAAAAGCCTGAAAGAGAAAAAAGTCTTCCATACTGGGTTATCCTTGACACAAAAGGAAAGCTTAAAGGTTTACTTCACACTTGCAGAAGATTTGAGTTTTGCAGAGATGTCATAGTCTTGGCATCGGAGACAACACCTAAAGAATACATAGATCATCTTAGAGAAAGGAACTATGCTTATTTTATCGTTGGAGAGAAACATGTAAATTTAGAAAAATCACTTGAACTTCTTTCCTTGGAATATAAGGTTAAGAGAGTGTTGACTGACACTGGAAGAATACTTGGAAATCTGCTGTTGGAACAAGGCTTTGTGTCTGAAATTAGCCTTCTAGTCCACCCAGTAATTGTTGGAAAAAAATCCTATAGCATCTTTGGCAATATTAACGAAAATATAAATCTTAAATTGTGCAAACAGGAATTTTTCCCTCGAGGATACATGTGGCTGATTTACAAGATAAAAACAAATTGCAGAGAATCCTAGATAATCCATAAACTTGGAATGTTTGAAGGGAAAAAATTCCGAGCAACACTTTGTTAATCATCCATTATTTCAAGCATGAACTTTCCGCAGCAAGCTGGATTTTTTTGTTGATGGCAATTATGAGAATGGATACAGTCGCAAGTTTCATAATCAGCTTCAATCTTTCTGCCACAAGTTTTGCATTGAAACGTAGGCATTTTCTTTCATCACCAAACTGGAAAAGAACTGCAACATAAATATCTTTCACTTTCTGGGTTTCCCTAGTTTTTACTCAAATTGGAGCATTTTGCAAAGTGAAAATCAGGAGAAGTAAAGATGATGCTTGCAGTTTATGGAGATTAGAGTGAAGAGAGGCTGCAAGCACATTTTCCATTGACTTTTTTTGCCTTTCACTTATTAAATGCTTTTCAGAATCATTCCCAAATCTCAGTTATATTTTTGCTATCTGAAACATGATTGAAAATTTTAAATTTCTACTCAATCGCAGCAAGCAATCCAAGTGCTAACATAAACCCCAATATTAACCCAAAGGATGTAAAATGCCCGTGCCCATGCTCTTGAGCTATAGGAATTAGCTCATCAACAGTTATGAACACCATTACCCCGGCTGCAAAGGATAACGTAAAGGGTATCAGCTCAGGTAAAACTGTAAGGAATAGTGCCGCAATTACAGCTCCTGCTGGTTCAGCTAATCCTGAAAGCAGGGTTATGCGAAATGCAGCCAGCCTTGAACCTCCACCCATACGAATTGGCATGGCTATTGCTATGCCTTCAGGTATGTTATGGAGTGCAATTGCGATAGCAATTATCAAGCCTATTTCTGGCGCATACGAATAACCTGAGGCAACAGCAATACCCTCTGGAAGATTGTGAATAGAGATGCCGATGGCAATTAATGTACCTGCCCTAAGCATTTTGGTATCGATAACCCCTTCTTCCTTTACGATGTGCTTGTGAGGCAAAACAAAATCTAATATGAAAAGCACAAGTGAACCTGCAATGAAACCTACTGTTACTGGGAATAGCCCTGATATCATAAAGGAATTAAAGAGAAGCTCTAGGAATGACAGCATAATCATCAAGCCAGCAGCCAATCCTATTAGGAACACAAATAGTTTTTCTCCAGGTTTTCGACCAAGAGCTACAAGACCCCCCAAGGCAGTGCCCAAACCTGCTAAAGTGCTAAGCAAAACTATAGTCCATATGTCAGTAATCATACGACTCACTCTTATTTCAACTTTTCAAGTCATTTTCTGCTTTATCTTGTTTAATATTACTTATGGATAATAGAGCACGAGTTTCACTAATGTTTGTTAAGAGAAGGATTTTTTGCTCAAGTGCATAAGTCTTTTATGAAAATATCGGTGATACAACTCGCCTGAGAGTGAGTGAGGGTTGCCTTTTTGCTTTAAATGTGCAAAGGATATAACTGTTAACACTTGGCTGCTTAGTTCTTCAACATCGGCTATTAGAAGAATGAATGCAAGCGCTTTTCAGATAAGACCAGCCCGCAATGTTAGTAACAAAAGAATAAAAAGGAAGCAGGCGGCAAAGTTTATTAGCTGAGTGTAAAAAATTACATTCGAATGAAGCATGAAACACTTGTTGATTGCTATTATACAAATAGTTTGCAAAGTTCTATTCTCATTTGAGCAAAGGCACGTTGATCTGGAGTGGTTTTATGACTAACATGTCCGACTTGGGCTTCTCAATGGGAGTAATCGTAGAAACTTTGGTCTCAACCTATGGATTAGGTGGGCAGCCCAACGTCGCACCCATGGGAGCAATAATGGAGAAAAAACGGTTTATGGTCCTCAGAATTTATACTTCGTCATTAACTTACAAGAATCTCCAAAAAAAGAAATGCGCAGTCGTAAATATAACCTCTGACCCTGAAATGTTCTATCGAACAGCCTTCAAAGAAGTCAACCCTGGAGGCAGAATACCTCAGGAATTGTTTGAAAACGCAGAAACCGTTGAAGCACCACGACTACGAACGGCAGATGCACACGTCGAAGTAATCGTTGTGGAAATAGCGCATCGTGACAGGGAAAAAGCGGAAGTTACGTGCGAAGCTAAACTTGTCCGAGCGTCAACCATTCTGCCTAAAGCTTACTGCCGAGCATCTTTCGCTGCTATTGAAGCCATTATTTATGCAACACGCGTAAAGCACTTCCTGATGTACGGTGGCAAGGAAAAGCAGGAACAAGCCTTACAATTGTTGGAGAAAATTAGAAACTGCCAGGAGGTTGCAAACCGTGTAGCTCCAAGCTCACGGTACTCGGAAATCATGGCAGATTTAACCAAGCGCATCGAAGCATGGAGTGTAAAAGGTGAAAGTTTACGTTAAAACTCCCGCAAGGCTCCATTTCGGATTAATAGACTTAAACGGTGATTTAGGACGTTTTTTCGGAGGATTAGGAGTAGGAATAAACCAGCCAAACGTCGTTCTCGAAGCCCAGCCGTCAGAAAAGTTGTCCGTCACAGGCGAAAAAAATGAACTGGTAAAATCTCTAGCTAAACGCTTCCTTGAAACGTATGGCATAAAAGCAAACGTAAGCATCAATGTCAAACAAGCAATCCCAGAACATTCCGGATTAGGCTCTGGAACGCAAATATCTTTAGCCGTAGCCACAGCGCTATCAAAACTGTTCAATATTAACGCCTCAACTCAGAAACTCGCAGAAGTAATGGGAAGAGGACAAAGAACAAGCGTGGGTACAACGGTATTCGAGCAAGGGGGATTTGTGGTTGACGGAGGAAAATGCACCGGTAGAAACGGCTTTCCCGTCACGATTTTACGCCAACCTTTTCCTCAAGACTGGAGTTTCGTGGTAGTGATTCCTGATGTTAACAAGGGATTGGCTAAGAACGAAGAAGCCGCAGCGTTCAAAGCGTTGCCGCCGATGACAGCTCAAGAGGTAGGCAGAATATGCCGCTTAACGATGATGAAACTTCTTCCCTCACTGGTTGAAGGCGACATCAAAAGCTTCGGAGAAGCCTTAACACAGATTCAATCAGTCATTGGAGACTACTTCGCTGAGATACAAGGAGGAACTTACGCTAGTCAGATAGTCGCGGATGGCATAGAGCTCTTGCAGAAAATCGGAGCGTATGGCACCGGACAAAGTTCTTGGGGACCAGCGTTTTACGGGTTAACCATGAAAGAAAAAGCCAAAGAGATTCGCTTGAAGATGCAAGATTTCCTTGACGGAAGTGTGGGCGGACAGGTTTTCGTTGCCGAAGCAAACAATCGAGGCGTTTACATCAAAGTTACCAAATAGGAGCGGTGCTAAAATTTGAAGGTGCTCCTTGTAACAGGTTTGCTGGCGGAAAAAACGGTGAAACGCTACGCCAAAGAAAGCAGAGTTGAAACCGAAGTTTTCGCACTAAAAGTTCATGTTGCGGCTTTGTTGAGCCCAGAGCAAATTGCCGATGCCCTTAAGGAAAAAAACCTCAGAAATTTCGACATGATTTTGGTTCCGGGTCTCATCAGGGGCGACACCGGTATCATCGCTGATGCCGTGAAAATACCAACTTTCAAGGGTTCGAGGTACGCTGCTGACCTGCCCACGGTATTAGAAGCCCTTGATCAAGTTGAGCTTTCCACAGTAAAGCCTGCGTGCGACCTGCTCAGGGAGGAAATACGACAGAAGGCTCTCAGAGAATTGGACGCAGTTGAGAAGAATAGAGATGCGCTGCTGAAAAAACCCGGCAATATGCTAATCGGCAACTTGGCGGTTGGCAAGGATTTTCCCATGCGGGTGTTGGCGGAAATTGTTGACGCCGCGTTGATGCCGACCGAGGAGATTCAAAGGCTGGCGAAACACTTTGTGGAGATGGGCGCGGACCTAATCGACATTGGTATGGTTGCAGGAGAATCAAGACCGTTAGACGCTAAACGCGCGGTTGAAGCGGTAAAAAGTGTGGTGAACGCACCAGTCAGCATTGATACGCTAGACCCAAAAGAGATTAAACAGGCTCTAAAGGCAGGAATTGACCTCATATTGAGTTTAGATGCTGGAAATGTTGAGCAGATAGCCCCATTTGCTTCTAGCGTGGCTGCGGTGGTTATTCCCACTAACCAGAGTAAAGGCATTTTTCCCACCAAAGTTGAAGACCGAATACGCTTTCTTGAAGAGATTATGCAGAAGGCGCGATGGTTAGGAATGAAGCGGCTTATGGCAGACTTGATTCTTGAGCCATTCAACATCCTGGAGTCACTCATAGCTTTCCATGATTTCGGATTTAAGCACCCGGAGGTCCCACTTTTCGTGGGTGTTTCCAACGTCACCGAACTCTTTGATGCTGATTCTGTTGGAGTCAACGCTTTGCTCGCGCGCCTGTCATCTGAGTTGAACGCTAGTATGCTGCTGGCTACGGAGATGAGCAGCAAGGCACAAGGAACGATTATGGAAGAGGTAATTGCATCCAAAATGATGTTTCTCGCTAAGAAGCGAGGTTCAGTTGCGAAAGACTTAGGCATTGACCTGTTGGTCTTAAAGGACAAACGAAAGCGCGAAGAGGCATACGATCCGATGATTGAAGCAGACGCGAGAGTGACCAAAGCTCATGAAACAGTTAAGCCGGTGACCGCGGATCCAAAAGGCCTATTCAAAATTATCGTTGACCGTAATGCGAAGAACATTGTTGCGCTTCACTTTGCCACGCCTGAGGCAGAGAAGCCAACCAAAATCGTCAAAGGAAAAACGGCTGAGACGGTATATTCAAAAATCGTGGAGATGGGATTGGCAACGAGACTTGACCACACAGCATATTTAGGAAGCGAACTAGCAAAGGCTGAGGTGGCCTTGAAAACTGGTAAAGAGTACATTCAAGACCAAACATTGTTCAAGGAGTTGCTGCCGAATTCTTGGTTACACTAGGAAGTTTTAGGTGCATGATTTGCAAACAGAGATTTCTTAAGAATTCTAACCAAGGGTACTCCCACCAACACTGTAATTAGGACTAACACTGCCCGTTCTACAGGATAAGCGAAAAAAGCAACGGTCCAAATTCCTTGAAAACTTTCAGCGGTTAATCCGCCTATGGGTTGGCCATAGGTAAGTTCAAAAACAAGGTTTCCCGTTAGATGCTGCATCATTGTTCCAATGAAAGCTACAATAGCAATGCTCCATGGCAAGTAGGTTGTTTTGAGGGTTTCGATCCAATAAATTACTTTTGTACGCAAGGGCGAAATAAGTACAATCAAAGCTAATATATGCAGCCAGACAAACGGGAAAACAAAGTTGCCAGCGCCAAGAGGAACTACAACCAACAACAATGAGTAGGGACTCAGTAGAAATATTAAAAGTAAAGAGTTCCGCTTTACCATGAAGCCTAAGGCAACGGCGTTCACCAAAGCAGGAAGGAAATCTAAGCCCAAAAAAACAGGAGCCTTGCCCAGTGCCATTGCCAAGAACGTACCTAAGACTACGCTTACGCCACCTGCAAAAGGTCCCAATATTATTCCGTACAATGGAGCGAGGCTATCTCCAACTGAAAATGAAGCTGAAAGACCTATCATGGGTCCTAAAGGTATAAGCCGTATCACTCCATAAAGGGCGGAAAAAATGGCAACAGACGCGATAATCTTTGTTCTCATGCTTACTTGGCTCAATTCACTCATGGCTGGGCACCTAAGTTCTGAAGATTTTTTCACTGCTGTGTAATTTTTTACACAACCTAATAAAATTTTCCCGAGGCTATATTCAAAACCTCTTCGCATATCAGCCATACCAAAGTGTTTTTCTTCAAACACTGTTTTGCCAACTCGGACTAACTTTCAATATAAATTTTCAATTCCTCCAAATTCAAGTTTTCACTACGGATTCTAAGCTAATTTTTAATCCAAATATATAGGGAGAAGAAAAATTTCACATATCACTACCGGTAATGTCTAGTAGTTCTTTTGCGTCTGACGGAGAATGCCCTGAATAGTACTTGCTGAAATACCCCAGAACCTTGACGTCTTTTTCTAGAAGAGGCTTAAGCTTTTTCGCCCATTCCTTTATATGCGCTTTCCTGTCCACCTCTATTCTGCCTAAGGTACCCTTAACTCTTCTTCGGTCGCCCAAGAACCGTACATAGATAAAGTCGGAAGTTACTTCGCTGATTTGTGGCATGTAGGGACTGTCAACCCACACCAACGCCACGTTGTTATCCCGAAGAACCGAGTAAAAATCGGTGTTTAACAGCGTAATGTTCCTAACCTCCACAACGTACCGATACGATTTAGGCAAGTTCGACAGGAAATCGCATAGCAAAGGAATATGCTCAGCTCCGAAAGCTTTAGGAAACTGAAGTAACAAAGCTCCAAGCTTTTTCTTCAACAGTTCAAGGCGTCCCAAAAATAATTTGGTTTCTTCCTCACAATTCTTTAACATTTTAACGTGGGTTATGACCTGCGGAAACTTTAAGGAAAACAGGAAATCATTGGGTGTCTGCATCTTCCAGTTTGCAACGCTTTCCCTTCGGGGAAACCTATAGAAGGTGCTTTCAACTTCAACCGTGCTGAACTGCTTGGCGTAATAAACCAAGAACTCCCTCGACGCTAATGTTTCAGGGTAGAAGTTGCCTTTCCAGAAACCGTAGCTCCACCCCATCGTGCCCACATGAAACTGCATTTTTACTCCTTCCCTTTAAGCAGCAGCCAGCTTTTTTCTCCAGCTTTCTTCAGCCTCACAAGTACATAGCGTCCTTTGAGTTTCTGCCCCCACAAAGTGAACTCTATCATCTTCTCATTCCAAACCTTCGCCTCATAAACCCCCTTGTCCCAGATGTTCACAGTGCCAGCACCATACTGACCCTTTGGAATCATACCCTCAAAACTCGCGTAGCCAAGCGGATGATCCTCAGTTTCCACCGCCAAATGCTTTTCACTAGGGTTTTCAGGCATGCCTTTTGGCACGGCCCAACTCTTCAAAACCCCATCTTTCTCCAACCTCAAATCATAATGCAGCCGCCTCGAATGATGCTCCTGCACCACAAAAACCCTGCCAACATCTCTTTTTTCACCGCCCACAGGCTCAGCTGTGACGTTAAAGTCACGCTTGAAACGATACTCCTGCAACTTGCCTTGAAGAATCTGGTCCAAAGTGCACTCCGAAGGAAGCTTATCTTCACGTAAACCAAGGAAACGCGGCATCCTCAACCTCAAAGCATGTGTAACCGCTTGATAAGCCACCTCACAGACAATTTCTGGTTTAAGCCACGTTATCTCGTCAGGAATCTCTATTTCAAAAGGCGCTTTGCCTGTCTTCAACTGCTTGAAAATCTCAAAAAGTTTTTCCAACGTCGCCCTAGAAAATCCCGTGCCAACTTTACCCACATAAACTGGTTTCCCACCATCGTAAAGACATAGCAGCACAGCCCCAAAAGTCTCAGACCTAGCACCAGAGCCTTTCGTGTATCCGAAGATTACGCAATCGCAGCTGCGCAGCCTCTTTATTTTCAACCAGTTGCCACTTTTTATGCCTTGCTCATAACGGCTGCATTTCTTCTTTGCCATGACTCCTTCCAAGCCCTTCTCTAACGCTGCGGTATAGTAGGCTTCACCGTTGTTCTCTACATAATCCGAAAACAAGACGTAATTTCCCTCGTTTAGGGAATCTTTCAAGATTCGTTTTCTTTCAATCAATGGCAAATCAACAAGGGAAACGCCATCTTTCTCCAAAATGTCGAAAACCACATACACAATTGGTGAATGCTTCGCGTGCAACTCGATTTCTATGGGTGAAGCAGCTTGGCTTCTTTCTAGCAAAGCTTGAAAATCGGGTTTGCCCTCTTTCATGGCAACTATTTCTCCGTCGAGAACGACATCATGGGATAGATTAACTAGCTCTCTCAGCTCAGGGAAAGTGTATTTCAGTTCTTTCTGTTTGCGACTCCGCAAGCTCAGCTCATGGTTAACGTAGGCTATTGCTCGGAAACCATCCCATTTGATCTCGAAAAGCCAGTCTTCATCTGAAAAAGGTTCCTTGGTTATCCGTGCAAGCATGGGATCGTATGTGCGGGTCATTTCTTTTCCAGCTGCTTAAGAGTGTCTCTGAGAGCCGCCATTAGTCCTTTAGCCTCTTCCTCCACGGGTTTCGCAACAGTGACCGTTTCGCCCTTCATTTTCTTTTTGATGAGTTCCTTGACCTTCTGCTTGTAATTATCCTTGTATTCGGTTATGTTGAATTCTCCTGAAAGGTCGGTGACAATTTTAACGGCTAAATCAAGCTCGGCTTTTTCAGGTTCTTTTAGCTTTTTCAAATCTTCGAAGCCCTGCGGGTCAATAACATCGTAGGCGTACCTTAAGGTTGTTAACACTATGGCGCCTTTGTAGGCGTGCACCAGTGCAGGATACTCTTTGGTGCGTAGCGTAATTCTTCCAACGCCCGCTTTCCCTTTTTTTTCAAACACTTTCAACAGCAGGCTATAAGCATCGCTGCTTTTGTCAGGCATCAAAACATAAGATCGATTAAAGTGAATTGGGTCTACGGAGAAGTAGTCGACGAATTTGTCGAGGCGTATTCGTTTATCTGATTCAGGTTTAACAGCTTCCAGCTCTTCCTTATCGAAGATAACATATTCATTTTTGACTATTTCATAACCTTTTGCAACCTCTTGCCATGGGA
>SMTZ1_10001257_pt1 | contig 26784 bp, 18 predicted proteins | sample DeeMarSWOR136_30_FD_25667 | JGI IMG/M metagenome (IMG submission 25667)
AGAGGCAGGCGTGAGGCGATGTACCTGGGGTTCTCATGGTACCAGGAGGAGTTGCGATTCGAGAATTACCGCACGGCCAAGAAGCTTCTCGGAACCCTTGACAAGGGTATGCGAGAGGCAAAGCTCGACTATGTGGACCTCTGGCGGATAACAATGCACGAGCAAAGCCAGAACCACACTTATGAGGAAGTCGACCAGATGATGAGGGCCCTCGAAGAGGCCAAGAAGCAGGGCAAGGCGCGCTTTACCGGCTTCTCCTCGCACAAGCGCTGGCATATCAAAATGATGATTGAGACTTACCCGGAGACAGTTGATGTTGCCGTGACGCCCTACACCGCCAAGACTAAAGTTTTACCCAAAGACAGCGTGTTTGATACGGTAAAGGAGTACGACGTGGGTGTGTTCGGCATCAAGCCGTTCGCCGGCGGCTCTCTGTTCAAAAGCGATAGTACACCGGGTAATCCCCAGGCGGCGGAAGATGACCAGCGGGCGCGTATGGCTATCCGGTACATTCTGTGTAATCCGGCCATGACGGCGCCTATCCCGGGTATGATTAATGCGCACCAGGTGGACAACATGGTAAGGTCCGTCAAAGAGCGTCGTGAACTGGACGTCGCCGAGGCCCAAGAGCTGGAGCAGGCAATGGATGAGGCGTGGGCGAATCTGCCGGCCCACCGTCAGTGGCTAAAGGACTGGGAGTACGTGTAGAAACCGGCGCTTCATAACGGATTATTTGCATTAAAATATTGCTTGTGGATTTTTTATAACGGCAGCGGCTGTTGCGGTTATGGTGTGTAAGCAGGAAATCAAACAGGAAAGTACGCTATAAGTTAAAAAATGGCGGTCGAATAGAATACCATTCGACGGCAATTGAAGGAGGAGCAGACAACAGCCGCTGCCATGTGTTTCATATCAACTACGAAATGGGGGATGTAAGCGATGAGGATTACCACGAAAGAGTTTAGTCTTGACCCTGTTGCTAAAACATCTATCATTATACACAATATGTTTAAAGTAAGCATGTAGACAAACCAAAAAAGGATTAACGGAACACTGTTGAACAGAAAGGAATACAAGATGAGCGGAAATATGCAATCAGATAACCGGGCATTTACCGGTATGAGCCGGCGGGATATGCTTCGGACGGCGGTCGGTGCAGGTGCAGCCAGTGCTGCAACTTTAACACTTCCCTCCTGCGGTATCTTCGAGAAGGAGCCGGAAACGGCCGTTAGCAGAGGACGTATTAATCAGTCGATTGTATACTGGTGTTACGCGGAGTACTGGGACATTGAGAAGACCTGCCAGATTGCCAGGCAGCTTGGGTGCAAGAGCGTGGAACTGGTTGGTCCTGAAAACTTCGCCACCCTCCAAAAGTATGGTTTGACATGCGCCATTGCGCCCTGCGGTATGCCCGACCCTCCCTTTGTCAAAGGCTTTAATAATCCCAAATACCACGATGAGATTATCGAGGCTACAAAGAAGACAATCGACAGTTGTGCAGAATTCGGTGTCAAAACCGTCATAGCTTTTACCGGCTACAAGTGGCGGGATGCGGAGGACCCTAATAGTGGAGAGATATCGCCGGACGAAGGCGCCCAGAACTGCGTAAAGGGGCTGAAGAAGCTCTGTGGGTACGCCGAAAAGAAAGGCGTGAACGTTGCTATTGAAATCCTCAACACACGGGCGACCGATCACCCCATGAAGGGCCACCCCGGCTACCAGGGCGACCATACCGATTACTGTATTGAGATTATCAAGAAGGTCGGCTCACCGCGGATGAAGCTATTGTTCGATATCTACCACGTGCAGGTTATGGACGGGGACATCATATCGCGTATCCGGCAGTACAAGGATTATATCGGGCACTACCACACGGCCGGCGTTCCCGGGCGTTGTGAAATCGACGACAAGCAAGAGATAAACTACAGGGCCATTATGAAAGAGATTGCCAAGACCGGCTACAAGGGATATGTGGGACAGGAATTCATTCCTACCCGAGACCCATTAAAGGGTCTTACGGAAGCCGTTGTCCTGTGTGATGTGTAACAAAGAGTCCCCATCCCAAAATCAGGATGGGGACCTAACAGTTGCTATAGCTTTAAATCCGGGTTGTCCGGGCCAAAGTGCTTGAGCATAACGATGGGGTCGGTCTTTGAAAGATTCGTGATAGTTACCCCTTCTTTGGCTGCTGCTTCACTGACGAAGTACTCATCGTGCGTCAACTGGCCGTATCTTATCAGCGATGGCGTCTCGATATCCCATACTCCCATCGTGCCGTGACCCTGCATCATAATGAATCCGTAGCAGGCGCTGTCTTTTATCGTTACAGTTTTGCCGGGCAGTATGGTAAGCTCTTTGGCGCTGAAAGCCGGCGACTTGTAGCATATCCAGTTGTCAATGTAACCTTCGGCTTGCATTTCTTTCACCGGCTTCACCGGTTTGGGCGACATGAAACGGTTCTGGGCAAAATTCGGATCGACGTTGAGGTCCCAGTCGATAACACTAAGGAGCCATTCCACATCCCCTTCCTTGTCCTTCGGCGTATCTTTCCAGAGCAGTTCCTTCGGTACAACCTGATCATGAGTAATATTTTCATACATTGCAAATACGTCCGAGGCCTTCTGCGGCTCATACGTGCAGAGGCTGCCCGGTGCATGCAGGACGCCGGGGGGAACGTCCCAGCCCGTTCCGACATCAAGGCGATAAGCAGCCGAGAGACTTGTAATCGCGTTGTCTCTTCCCTCTGCCGCATCCTTAAGGGCCTTGAGTACCTGGTCCTTTGTCACGCCTGGATTGAGGCCGAAGAATGTATAAGGAAAGTCGCCGCCGTGGTTATTCGCCTGGGATGGAAAGTAATAGGCTTCGGGCTTGCCCAACTGGCCTGTCAGCGCAGCATGCTCATCGCGATGATGGATATGGTGCGGCAAAGCACCCTTGTTATCGAAGAATTTCGAGTACATCGGCCAGCGCTTGTGTTCTTTCCAAAGTCTGTCGCCGATGATTTCGCCCTTGAGCTCATCAATAGCTTCTTTGAGCAGGACTTTTTCGGTTTTTCCATTGTCCTCAAAAACAATGAAACTCAATCCCTCATTCGGTGCAGTCAAAGGGCCGTTGTCGGCCGGAGTGGTCGATGAAAACCAACGCTCATCGATACCACCTCGCTCACCGCCCAGCGCGTAATAGTCATCGGGATGAAGTTTGATACGCCGGCCCGGCACGCAAAAGGAACGCGGCACCCAGTTCGGCGCAAGCCTTAAGATTCCTTTTCCCTTTTCGAGTGCTTTGCTGGCAATAGAATTTGCAGACATAAGTTCTCCTTACCACAAAGTTTATTAATTAAAGGAGCACTCATTACAATTTTGCTGTGCTCACGGTTTTTTCACCTTTTCCCAAGTTTTGTTTTTCGCTGAGGTCAGCACTGCGTCGCAGACATACTGCGTTGCAAGGGCTTCGCGGAAGTCCGGCGAGGTTGACTTGCCTTCTGCCAGGTTCTCCATAAATTCAGCTATCTGGTGGACGAAGGTATGCTCATACCCAATCTGTAAACCTGGTACCCACCATTTATCCATGTAGGGCATGTCACTATCCGTGACATGAACGGAACGCCAGCCTCTTACGATAGACTCATCGCTGTGATCGAAGTAGCTGAGACGATGGAGGTCATGGAGGTCCCATGCGATAGAGGCCTTTTCGCCGTTAATCTCGAATGTATAAAGTGCCTTGTGACCGCGCGCGTAGCGTGTGGACTCGAAGTTGCCCAGCGAGCCGTTATCATAGTGGCAAATAAATGTGCAGGCGTCGTCAATTCCGACGGGCTCAACCTTGCCGGTTTCGGCGTGCATGCGCTCTTTTACAAAGGTTTCCGTCATGGCACAGACATCGGTAATGGGCCCGTTATGCCACATAGCCGTGTCAATGCAGTGAGCAAGCAGGTCGCCGGTTACACCTGAGCCGGCGGCCTTGATATCAAGCCGCCATGTGGCCATACCACCCTGGGGAACTTCCGTTGAGATGGTCCAGTCTTGGAGGAAGTTTGCCCGATAGTGGAAAATCTTTCCCAGCCGACCTTCGTCGATGAGCTGCTTGGCCAATGTCACCGCAGGCACCCGGCGATAGTTGAAAGAGACGAGTGTGGGTACACCGGCCTCCTCAACAGCCTTAACCATCTCCTCGGCCTGTGGAACGTTGAGCGCCAAGGGCTTTTCGCAAACGATTGCCTTGCCGGCCTTGGCCGCTGCGATGGCTATCTCGGCGTGCAGATTGTTCGGCACACAGATTTCCACAACGTCGACGTTTTCATCCTCGACCACCTTGTGCCAGTCGGTCGTGTGTGACTTATAGCCCCACTTCTCGGCAAAAGCTTTGGCTTCGGCCTCCACCAAGCCACATACAACCTGCAGGACCGGATCGTAGGGAACGTCGAAGAAGTTTTTGACCCTGTTGTAGGCATTTGAGTGCGTTCTTCCCATAAAGCCGTAGCCGATGAGGCCAACATTAAGTTTTTTAGTCATTTTCGAGACTCCTTATTCAAGTTCTTAAGCTATAAGAAGCAAATATGAAGGGCTTCCCCAAACGCGAAAGACTGCGTTTGGGAATCCCTGAAGCACCAATTCAAAATCACACTAAGACGTCCACCCGTGTGCATCCCGCACTTTCAGCATCACATCAAGAATCTCGTTCCATGTATCCTGCGTTTCAAGCATTGCGTTGGGAAACATGCATCCGTCCCAACAGATGTGCTGGATACCCCGCTTTGCAGCATCCTTAAGCCAGTAGCCCGCGCACCGGACGATGTCGAGCTTGCCGTTTGGATCTCCGGCCGGGCAGTGCTTACCCGTCTTGTCGTGTGAACCAGCACCGTGTACTTCACCGTCGTTTTGAGCTACGTGGAAGTCTATCGTCCACGGCCGCAGTTTGTCGACCATCTTTTCGTAGGCGGCATAGAATTCCTCTTCCGAATAGCCGGGCTGCAAAAGTGCATGTTCGGGTGCATTGTAGCCCATCAAAAACAGGTACGTGTGGGCCATATCAGCTTGGAAGCCGAGCGATTCCGGCATTCCAACGGCTTCCAGAAGGTCGATAGTGTCCTTCCAACTATGATGGCCAGCCCAGCAGATCTCACCTTCGACGGCCAGGCGCTCGCCATGATCTGCGGCGATTTTTGCCGCCTCGCGGAACGTCTCGGCGATCTTGGCGGTGTTAGCCTTCGGATCTTCTCGCCATTTTTCCACTCCGAATTCCGCCGAGTCAATGCGTATAACACCATATTCACGCACACCATGTTCATTGAACACACCGGCAATGCGGCATCCCATGCGCACGGCGTCGAGAAATTTCTCACGGGCCGCTGCATCCCCCATCGCTGAATCGCCGACGGTGCCGGCCCAGACCGGTGCGACAAGCGAGCCTACATTAAAACCGTACCCCTGAATGAGGTCGCCGATTTTCTTCAGCTCATCGTCGCCGGCGTTAGGATCGGTGTGCGGCAGGAAAAGGAAGTAGTCGATCCCGTCGAACTTCTGGCCGTTCACCTCCGCGCCGGCGGTTAATTCGAGCATCCGTTCGAGACTTATTGGTGGTTCCTGGCCCGGCTCACTGCCTTTGCCGACCAATCCGGGCCACATGGCGTTGTGAAGTCTGGGGAGTGTATGCGAACTCATATTTGGCTCCTTTCCAGTTCAGTAGCGTTCATGATTGATATTGTTTTCATTATCTACCCCTTAAATAAAATTCCTTTATTTCCCCGCTATTTTACCGCTTATGTTTTCAAAGTAAACAGGCCCGCCCCACTTTCCAGTTACCACAATGTCAAGGTCGCCGTCGCCATCGAGATCAACAACTGGAATATTTAATCCGGCGCCGATACCTTTGTCATAAGAAATAACGTGCTTAATCCATTCGGGAGGATCGGCAGGTCTAAACTCATACCAATAAAGGCACAAAGGTTCTTCGGCATCCGGGTCGCCGCCATCGTGGGCGTAAAACCGTTTTCCCGTTACAAGGTCGAGATCGCCGTCTTCATCCAGGTCGGCAAGGGTAAGACTGTGTGCCTGTGACCAGGATTTGTCAATAAGTCGTTGTCTGAAGGAAATGTTCGAGCCTTCTTTAACCTGCTTGTACCAGAAGATCCCGTGCCGATGGGCAGAGCTGGTTACTATGTCGTTCAGGCCGTCGGCATCAACATCGTGAACCAATATCTGTGGTGTGTGCTCGGAGTTGCCTTCAACAAGGCTTCCAAGCGCCAGCGGGTGTTCCTTCCACGTACCTTTTCTCGGATCGGAGGGCGCTTCATACCATGCATTCGGGCGAATGATATCGGGCCGATCATCATTGTTGATATCACCTACGCCTCCACCAAAGTGTTTTGGATTATTCGAAACCTGGTGCCTGATGAAACCGCGTTTGCCGTCCTTAGTGCCGATTTCGTACCACTTCGTGTCCTGAGTATGGGCGAGGATTTCGAGCTCTTTGCCGTCACCGTCGATATCACAGAGGTCGCCGGCCTCGAAATTCCCGTTTTTCTCAATGATATAAATTGGCCAAAAATCCCCGCCCGGACCCGTATTGCGGTACCAGTCGATTTGCTTGCTGAACCAGCAACAGGTCACAACATCGAGGAAACCGTCACCATCGGCGTCGATGGGTATGTTTGTAAAATCATCATAGTAGCCTTTGCCATCGTTGTTGACTGCGTAGGATTTTCCCTGGTCGTCGGTCTTGTCCTTGAGAGAACGGAACTGATGGGCCTTCCAATGTGGCGCCTCGTACCAGTACTGGCCGGCGATGATATCAAGCTTACCATCTTTGTTGAAATCACCTACACCACAGGCTTCGCTTCGAAACGTACCAACCCGGTGTATAACAAATTTAACCGCCTTTGGCTGCTTTTGGGCTCCGTTGAGTGCGGAGCAGGCAGGTAACAGGACCAGAATGGCCAAAATGGAGACGTTCGAAAGATAACGATAAATGTAGTTTTTCATGTTCACGTTTGAGTTTCCTTCCTTGTTATATTGCAATTTCACAGGTGCCACGGCGGGCGCATCGCTCGAGCAAGAAACCTGTCGGCCTCCGGATCATTAACAAAACGTTCGGTTTCAGGATTCCACCGTACTTTCCTGCCCAGCCTCAAACAGATATTGGCGATATGGCACGTAGTTGTGGAACGATGGGCGACCTCTGCAGACGCAATGGGAATTCCCCGGGTTTTGACGCAATCGAGGAAGTTTCGGTGGTGGCCGGTCATAAACTCGTAGCCTCTCTGGATGAAGTTCACCTTTTGCATAATGGCCTTGCTCGACGCGGTGATTTTTCCGGTGTCATCAACGCTGACCCAACCTTCGTTGCCGACGAATTTGTTTCCTCTTGGCCCCCTGCCAGGCTCACTCTCATCATGAAGGACCATCTTTACCCCGTCAGCATATGTAGCCGTCACCTCGAATTTTACAGGTGTATTGAACAGGCCGTCTTTAGGATACTGTGCCCAACCTTCGTACTCTGTAGGCCCGGTATATTGACTGCCGTTGGCCCATTGAGCCAGGTCGTTGAAGTGCGCCCCGAGATCGGTCAACTGTCCACCGGAGTAATCATATAACCATCGAAAACTGCCATGGCAGCGTCTGGGAGTGTACGGCTCAAAGGGAGCAGATCCGAGCCACCTATCATAGTCAAAACCTTCAGGAACCGGCTCGACTTTCTGTGGGGGACACGTCGGGCCGTTATGGTAATAGCAATTCAGTGTGTGAAGCTTGCCGAGCATGCCGCTTTGAGCTATATCGACGCCAAAACGAAAACAGCTATTACTGCGCCTCTGGGTACCGGACTGATAGACAGTTCCGAACCGTTTCATAGTATCGGCAACGGCCCTGCCCTCGGCGATGGTAAGGGATATAGGTTTTTCACAATAGATGTCTTTACCGGCCTTCGCTGCTTCAATGGAAATGACAGCGTGCCAATGGTCCGGCGTTGCTATCATCAAGGTATCGATGTTTTTGCGGGTAAGTATTTCATAAAAATCGTTGTATGCGGAACAGTCCTTGTTACCATACGCGGAATCGACCGTATTTTTTGCCCTGATCCGATGGTTCGTATCAACATCGCAAACGGCTAAAATTCGCAAATCCTCACAGGTTAGAAAATTTCGCAGATTGTGCATGCCCTGACCGCCAATACCGATAGCTCCCATGGTGAGTTTTTCGCTTGGTGGAGTTGAACCGGCCTTGCTGAGCACCGATGATGGAATGATGTAAGGCGCAGCCAGCACAGTGGTAGCGGCGGCCATGCCGCTTCTTAGAAATGACCTTCGTGAAACCTGCCTCATAGGACCAATCCTTTGAATGGGTTCTCCATGTCATTCTGCTTCGGCTGCCAAACCTGTGAAAAATCAAGTCAGGCAGGTACGCCAAATGAACCTGCGTTTATACTATAAGTTTGCCGAGGATTCAAGAAAACATTTTTCCTGATTTTCTATTTATAAAGCAGAAAACGGCATTTGCTGTTAAAATAGATAGTCTGTGACAGGCGGTGGTATCTTATTTTTTAAAGCCGGGCTGTATCCGCCAGCCCGGATTAGTGATAAGTTCGTCTGTTTCATAAGCTCCGACATCAAAAGGAGGTTTTCTTGTCTTATTGTTGACATCCAGCTTTGGAATGTAGGCAGGATCGGCATTTTTGAGCAGTATGGAACCGGTTTTGGGCCAATAGTCATTTTTGGCCGGATCAATAAAAGCTTCTGTAATGTTTGCACCATCAATAAAATGAGAGTTGTCGATTTTGACACCATTCAAACGACCCTCAATGTAATTTGCGCTGAAGACAACGTCTTTAACTCCGGAGGCATCGATCGCGGTAGAACCGGGGCAATAGACGGCGTTATTACTGAAAATCATATCAGATGCACCGCCCCACCGAATCAGAACACCTCTGGGGTGATTAACTATAGTATTATTGACAATCCTGACATTGCGTACCTTGGGCATAGCGGCGTGAGGCGTCGCTGTAATGCCGGTTGCCGAACAATTTATGATAATGTTATTCCGTACAATTGCATCGGAGACCACCTGAATTCCTTCACCGGCGTTCCAGATGACGTTTCCTTCGACGACGTTGATGCCCCTGCCGCCGCCATATACGAAGATGCCCGGGTATTGCCTGCCGATGTTCGTATCGTGGATAACATTATTGCGGACGGTATTGTTGTATGAGCCGACCTTGATTTCGATACCGTCGTTTCCGCCGTTGCTTGTACTGCGTAAATGATGAATGTAATTACCTTCAACCAGCGTGTTGGTCGTTCGACAGGAGCCGGAGTGGCAGCCGATATACATTCCTTCTCCTTCGGTTGACCCTCTCCTGCTCAAGCCTGTGTGATGAATATGGTTGTTTCGGATTACAAAAGCATCACAATTGCCGCTATTCATTGTCAGTGCATTATTGCCTGTTTCGAAGATTTCACAGTTTTCAAATGTGATATGGTGCCCCCGGATAAAACGAACACCAGAACTGCCGCCTTTAAATATGATTCCTCGAATGGTCAGATAGGCACAATCAATAAATTCGATATTGTTATGCCTATCGATGTTGTCGGCTGGACGCGTGAGCAGAGGTGATTGGCCATCGGCGGCGCGAATAACTATAGGTTTTTCTGCAGTCCCTTTAGCGGTCACGGCCCGTCGGCCATTTTGAGAATAAATTCCTCCATGCAGGATAAGCTCATGACCGGGTTTCAGTGAGTTTGCGATGTTTTCGAATTCCTCACTGGTATCCACCGTCGCCGGGTGTATTTCAAAGGTGGCTGCCAAACAAACCGAACCACCAGCCCAAGCGGCTAAAAGTGCTGAAATTACCAAGATTTTACACAATTTAAGTTTCATACTATCAAAGTTTCAATTGATTTCTTTATCTTCTACTAATGTAAACATTTCTCAAATACTTTTCAATATTTTCTCTATGCTAAATTGGCGCTGAGTTTTATGTTTATACCCTTGTATTTTACCGGTATATTTGTAATAATTTTATGAGCGTCGGCCGGCAGCTTCTTTTACCAAGCCGCGCTGTTTGAGTGAGGTTCTCGAGCTTTTTATTATGATAGAAATTAATCGACATAGGAGGCCCTGTTATGACAAAACACCGCATTATAACACGACGTGATTTCCTTCGAAAAGGTGCATCCGCCGCTTTGGCCGCTCCATTGTTTATCAATTCGAAGGTATTCGGTGCCAACAATCGCATCGTTATGGGATGCATCGGTATGGGCGGCCAGGGCCGCGGCGACATGGGCGGCTTCATGGGCTTTGGGGATGTCCAGGTCGTAGCGGTTTGTGACGTAGTGGAAGATCATCGCAATCAGGCAAGGAGCCAGGTTAACGGCAGATACGGGAACAAAGACTGCAAGGCTTACACCGACTTTCGCGATGTCGTTGCCCGTGACGATATCGATGTGATATTTATCGGTACGCCCGACCACTGGCACGCGCTCATCTCTATTGCGGCAATGAAGAACGGCAAGGATGTTTACTGTGAAAAACCCGAAACTCTTACGGTTCGTGAAGGCAGGGAGATGACCAGGGTCGCCCGCCGTTTCGGCCGGGTATTCTCCGGAGGCAGCCAGCGTGTATGGGGTGACTACAACTGGTTTCATAAAATGATATATGGCGGACGAATCGGTCAGGTTCAGGAGGCATGGGTAAACGTCGGCGGTCCATCAGGCCCGTGTGATTATGCCGCCGAACCTACTCCCGCAGGCGTTGATTGGGACATGTGGCTTGGACCGGCCCCGTGGAGGCCTTACCATCCCCGACTTATCAGAGGAGGCTTCAGGCCCTTCCGTGATTACTCCGGCGGCGGTATGACTGACTGGGGCTGCCACACATTCGGCGGCGCCCTGTTCGGCTGCAACCTTCACAGGACGGGCCCTGTCGAGATAATTCCGCCGGACGGCAAAGATGTCAAGAACCTGACATACATCTTTGAAAACGGCGTGAAGATTTATCATGGCGGTGGATGGGGAGGCATTTTAACATTCAAGGGAACGGAAGGTGAGATCGGCGAGCGAGGTGACAGGAGCGGTAAGAAAGAATCACCTCCTAATATACATATACCCAACTACAAAGGACACGGCGGGATATTCGGTGACTTCCTGCATTGCGTGCGCACGCGTGAGAAGCCGTTCCGCGATATCGAGATTGCTCACCGCACGGCCACGCACTCTCACTTAGGCAATATAGCCTACTGGCTCAACAGGCCGCTGAAATGGGACCCGGTCAAGGAAGAAATAATCGGTGACCCGGAAGCAAGCCGCTGGCTTGGCAGGACTATGCGTGAGCCGTGGAGTCTCTAAGATATTATCAATGGTATCCCTTACATAGAAAGGAAATATCGATGCAAATGAGAACAAGAATACTCGCGCTGGCTATAGTAATGAGCCTTACAGCTATAGGCACAGCGGCCGTCGAAGCAGATAAACTTCTCACTTCAATAGATACTCTCAAGTCGTATAAGTACGGTAATTCAGGTGGAGTCGATCTGCGCTGGGTCGAGACGCAGATTGCAATGGCTTCGAAAGATTCGGGAATCCGGGGGCAAATCGAGCAGAAACTGATAGAGGCTCTTGGTGCGGCAACTACAAACGACGCAAAGCAATTCCTGTGCAGGCAACTTCGTACAATAGGCACGGAAAAAGCAGTACCGCAGCTCGAATCAATGCTGACGGATCCTGAGATATCACACATGGCACGTTATGCCCTTGGCAGAATTGATGCCCCCGAGGCGAGCCAAGCCCTGTATAGGGCACTCAAAAAGACATCGGGCAAAGTGAAAGCCGGTATCATAAACACACTAGTTCAGGTCAACTACGGCAAGGCGCTTGCCGATTTCATGAAGCTCATCGGCGATTCGGACAAAGATGTGGCAATCGCAGCCATCAGAGCCACCGGACACTTTCCCTGCAACAGCTCTGTAGGCGCGCTGCGAAAAGCACGTATCTCGGCCGAAAAAGATATTCAGATTGAAATAGACGCCGCCCTGCTCACTAGCGCCGAAGTTTTTCTTGCAAACGGTGATAAGAAACGGTCGGCGGCAATATACGAGGATTTTTACTCCGGCAAATATCCCGGTCATTTACGCGTAGCAGGCCTGAGAGGCCTTACAGCAGCACGCGGTGAGAAAGCCGCCAGCTTGTTGGCCGAGGCCATCAAAGGTGATGATGCAGACCTTCGCAGGAACGCTATCGGCATGATGGCATTGATAAAAGGTAAAAAAACAACGGACATATTTGTAAATCTGTCAAAATCGCTGCCCGCCGACGGACAGGAACAGATTGTCCGTGCACTGGCTGTTCGCGGGGATGTGTCGGCTGTCCCTGCAATTATAGAAATGACAGGCAATGAACATGAGAACGTTCGTCTTGCCGCACTGGAAGCACTCGGCGATATCGGAACTGCACAGGCCGTTAATTCTCTGGCAAATGCAGCAGCAACCGCAGGCGACAGGGAAAAGCGAATCGCCAGGGCAAGCCTGGTGCGTATGAAGGGTGAAGGTGTCGACGAGGCATTTATCAGCGCGATTAATTCCGGGGACAACGGCAGCCGAGTAGAGGTTATTCGCGCAATCGGCCAGCGCGGTACTCAAAAGCCCTTCTCTACACTGCATAAGGTCGCTAAAACGGATGCAGACGAATCCGTTCGCAGTGAAGCTATCCTCTCCATGGGCAGGATCGGTAAGGCAACAGATATTGAAACACTGGTACAGTTAGCAGTTACTCCCAAGGAAGCGGGTGACCGTTCTTCAATCGAAAAGGCTATTGTCATAATATTCAATAAGATTGAGGACGAAAATGCCCAGGCAGATCCTGTAATAACCGCCTTGAAACAGGCCCCGGATGAGGCAAAGCCGGTTCTGCTGAGTCTTCTTACCCGGCCCGCTACTTCGAAAGCCCTTGATGCTGTTCGTGCCTCTGTTAAATCTTCCAACGACAAGGTCAGTGACGCAGCTATTCGTGCACTGGGCCAGTGGCCCGATGCCGCTCCCGCCGAGGAACTCTACCAGATTGCTTCCAGTAGTTCGAATCCCGTGCACAAGGTTCTTGCCCTTCGCAGCTATATACGGATGGCGGAGCTGATGCAGAACCCGATGTCGGCGTATAACAAGGCAATGAAGCTTGCAAACCGAACAGACGAAATCAGGCTCGTATTGGGTGGACTGCACCATGCCGGTACGCTGGAAGCGCTCGAGATGGCTGAAAAATATATGTCAGACGAAAACCTCAAGGCTGAAGCATACATGGCGGCTGTGAAGGTCGCAAATGTCTACTGCTGGGTGGATGGCGCAAGGGCAAGATCCACTCTGGAAAAGATCATCACCGACGCACCGAATGACAACATTCGCAACCAGGCGAGAGATGTTATCAAAAAGATGGAAAAATATAAGGGCCTTGTCGCTGTCTGGAAGGGAGCAGGACCCTACAGGCTCAGAGGGGTAAATGACGGAAGAAGGATTTTTGAAACGGCTTTTGCACCGGAAAAGAATCCCGATGGAGATGGAATCAGATGGCAAATTGTGATCCCGGAATTTGAAGGTGACAACAGGATTAATCTGGAGAAAACTTTCGGTAACATAGATTACTGCTGTGCTTATCTGCGAACAGTTATCCATAGTCCCGTCGAGCAGGACGCCCGTCTAAGATTGGAGGCAGATGACTATATCAGGGCCTGGCTGAACGGCAGGCAGGTTTCCCGGGACATAAAATTGCGACAGGGTGCGAACGACTTCATGCTCAAGGTCGGTGATCATGGCGGCGGCTGGAACTTCAAATGCCAGATACTAAAGCCGGACGGTTCAAAGATCGAAGACCTGAAGCTTGAGCCTAAGTAGTGGGTATATAGTTCGGAAAAGTATCTTGAAATTCCGTTTGGGCGCTTATTTTATGGGTTTCCAAGCGGCCCGGCTGCCGTCGATGGCACACTGGTAACGCAGGACTTCGACTATATGGGGATTTGAACCGTCGGCTTTGACTATCCATACGGGCCGTTTGTCTCCACGTTTTTCCTTATACGTCTTCTCCATCAGCTCCTTGTCGCGCCAAAATGCATTGTCGGTCACACGAAAGGAAATCCATTTTCCGTCCGGCGACCAGGCGGCGGGACAACTAATTTTACCCAGATGAGTAAGCTGTCGAACGTTTTTGCCATCAGCGTCACACACAAACTGTTCCAGAGCCTGGCCGACCTGGTTTGCGTAAACGATTTTCTTGCCATCGGGTGACCAGTTTGGATAAACAGCACCCATCTGATTGGTCCCATAGGTAATCTGCCGTCGATTTGAACCGTCGGAGTTACAGATAAATACGCACCAGCCTTTGCCGTCACTGTAAGTAAAGGCAATTTTTTTGCCGTCGGGTGAGATGCAGGGATCGTGTCCTTTGCCGAGGATCTTGAAATTCTTTCCATCCGGAGAAATACGGGCCATCCACGGCTGCTCTCCATGAAGACCAAAAACGATTTGCTTTCCATCACCCGACCAGCTTGGCATATATGCAACTGTCGGATTCTTTTCGTGAGTAAGCCGGCGGACATTCGAGCCGTCTGCATTCATAATGTACAAATTGTAAGTGCCATCGCGATTGGACGTAAATGCGACCTGCCTGCCATCGGGCGACCAGCATGGGTAGCGCTCCTCAGAATTCGGGCTGCGTGTTAGGTTGGTGGCATCACCTGTGTCGGGATCTATTAAAAAAATTTCCGTTTCACCAGTACGAACGGATGTTATCAAAAACTTATGGCCGGCTAATTCCCCTGCATGGGCTGATATAACCGATGTTACTAAAAGATAGCATTGGATCAAAATCAGGATACGATAAGATTTTCGAGATTTCATTTGTTGGCTCTTGCATTACAAGGAAAGTTCAATTCCAAAGTATTTTAATTTATATTGATTTTATCTGGTTTGTTCCGAAAGTTGAACAATATTTTCGTGCCTGTTCAATCGAAAAAGATTTTATGCTCATTCAGCTTTAGGGGAGTGTTAGCTGGTTTAGACAATCAAAAAGGACTGATATGGTTTTGAGAATGACTCAAAGCATGTTGTTTTCGTCTCTATGATTCTGAGTAAGGTCAAATTTTTTCTGATGTTTTTGATGGCTTTGCAAGCAGTCTCTTTGTTATAGCTTGTATACGTCCGGACGGCGATCTACTATGTGGCCGCCTTTGTTTGCAGGCGCCTTGGAAATGTCAATCTCAGTGACGGTATAGGTCTTACTATCATCTTCATTGTTACACACAACGGCCCCTCTGTGATTGGTAATAAGGGATTGTCCAGGATGAGTAAACACGATGTAAATTCCATTTTCGTATGACCTTGTCCTCATCATGCACAGATTCAGGTCACCATGCATTCCATATGTGGGATTGAAAATGACTCGGGCTCCCTGGAGCGTGAGTGTTCGAGAAGTTTCAGGCCAGCGCCGGTCTGCACAAATCATAACACCAAACGGCCCAAAGTCCGAGTTGTATACGTGAAGATGTTTGCCGGGTGTATATTTGTGGTCGTGCGTCTGCAGGTGCAGTTTATCATACATTCCTATCAGCAAGCCTTTTCGGTTGTATACCAAGGCAGTGTTAAATACACCATCTGCTGCCTTTCGGGTACAACCATAAATAAACCAAGCCTTGTTTTGTCTGGCCCAGTTTGATACTGCTCGGGTGTACTCAGAACTGAGTGGATCGATCGCGTATTTAACCATATCATTTTTAGTAACCGACTTTTCCGTGGAGACATAACCATCAAGAAAACCCTCCGGAGTCACGATGATATCGACATCTTCATTCTTCTCAATGTTGTTAATAATATCTGTTAGCTTCTTGTGGTTCGCTTCCATCCTGCCCTTGACAGGATAAACCTTTATCTGCGCTACCCGAATTTTGGAAATAGCAGCCTCGTCTTCCATAGCTTTCTTGCTATTATGGCTGCTCTTTTCAGACCGTGCCCAAATCCTGCTCGCACCTACGCTTGTTGCACCGATGGTTTTAAGAAAAAATCGACGGTTGAGTTTCATTATGAATCTCCAAGTTTCTTAGTATTTTAGCTTCTTAAAACTACAATATCTCATTATTCCAATATGCAAACATCCTTTGCCCAAGAGGCAAGCAGGTTTGGATGGTTACTCCTGCGATAGATAATTTGCCTTTAGAACCACGGCCGACTCAGGCGTATCGGCAGCCTTATGAACAATTTTCTTCACACCACTGAGGTCGTTGGCGAATAACACGATGTTTTTCGTTTTGGAGCCGTGGATGTCAAGAAACAGTTCCGTACCCGCAGGTGGTTGGCAGTTTCGAATGTATACATGTCTCGAATTATCAAGGCGAATCATACCGGCGGAATCAGCAGCATAAGGAGCGTCAAACGATTCAAGGACGACATGTTCAAGGTCTTCGAACACTATTGCATGCCGGTGATCGGGCTTTGAAGTATTCAATTTAATATTTTGGAATTTAAGATTTTTCACGTGGCGACAAAAGAACCCATAAGCTGAGAGATCGCCGAACATGGTGCTTTCAGGATAACTGGTCGGTTTCTCGGGGATTTCTCGAGATGCCTGGTCTTTCGTACCTCCACCCTCGAAGTTCAAGTTAATGTTACTTAGGCTGACGTTTTCGATGGGATGGCCCGGTAAACCTGTAATCGAACAGCCGATCGGAGAGCAGTCTGTGGCAATTATGTTGCTCACAACTACGTTGTGGAACCTACCCATACCCGGTTTCGACTGGTCTTTTTCATAGGGGCGGGCGCGGTTGCCCAACCGCATAAAGATAGGAACACTGACACCTTTGATATTGATGTTCGACACAGTAACACGGTCGAGAATGCCACCGTCGACGATTTCCAGGGCAACGCCGGCCAAACCCCTCTGGCGACCATAGATGACTTTAGAATGGCGAGGGGAGCATATTGTGCAGTTGGTCACAGCGATGTTTTGAAAGCCGCCGCCGGACTCAGTACCCATCTTTATAGAGTTGCAGTGGCTGCTAATGATACAATCGGAAATCGTGATATTTTCGCAGGGTTTAAGGGACAAACTTTTGAGCACAATGGCATCATCGTCAGAATCAACGTTACAACCAGTGATGACCACATCCCTGCAACTGTCAATGTTGAGACCATCATTGTTATAGCCGACATGATTGAAGACGGCGATATCACGAATTGTAAGATGTTCACAGTTTCGGTAATGCTGCATCCAACTGCCAGCGTCTTGCAAGCGGACGCCTTCAATCAGGACATCGTGACAATTCTCAAGATAGATATTCTTGGGCCTAGGACCACCTTTGTATTTGAAGTTAGTCCCCTGCCCGTCAATTATGCCACGTCCCCGGATTGCAATATGCCGAAGGTTCTTACCCGCAAGGATGGCCCAATAGCTGAATGTCTCGCCTTTGGTATCCGCGATTGTATGAGAACGGCCATAATCGCCTTTGTTTTTGCTGCCAAGCAGCGTGCAGCCGGTATCGAGCCAGATAGTGACCTGGCTTTCGAGATAGACTGTCCCTGTGAGCCATGTGCCGGCAGGGAGATAAACTGTTCCACCGCCGTTCGCAGCGCATTTGTCGATTGTTTTTTGGATAGCTTGTGTGCAAAGGGACTTACCGCCGGATTTAGCGCCGAAATCCCGGATGTCATATACATTTTTTGTTGCCAAAGCAAACGTTGCCGTGCTTAGCAGCAGGAAAACAGACATCACAAGAAATATACTTTTCTTCATAACCATCTCCTAAAATCCGGTCTTAAGGTCGGCATAGCTGATTAGTTTAATGCCCCTTTTGTTGACGACTGCTTTAACCTTGGAGCTTGTAAAAACTTTTGTGACAACATCACGGTGTACAGCAACATTCTCATAGCCAGGATGTCCCATAGCTTTCATTTCGAGGGTATCCAGCCCCGGATGCTCAACAAGCATCCAAGTTCCGGGAGTCAACTTTTCGAGTAACCGTATCATAGCAGATTCCCTCTTCTCCAGCGGGTCATCACTGGAACCCCAGTTTCCTGCATATTTTACATTTTGTTTTCTCAGGTCTTCGGCGCCGGAGTGAAGACCATATTCCTTTGCAAGTTTTATTACCAGTTCCTTCAAATCCGGCCGACAAGTAGCCGTCCCCATGTGTGCTGACAGGTGTGTCACTTTCCTGATTTTTTTCAAAGCCAACTCAATCTGGGCCCGAATCTCTTTTTCGACTTCCTCAAGCTTTGGTTTCGCGTCATAAAAGCCCGTTCCTGCCGGCCTGCGGTTCCATTCCCTAGTCTGAGGATAGAAGTAACCGTCCTTATCGACTATACTGGGAGCATATGTCAAAGGTCTCCACTTGAAGCTGTCCCATTCGCTTGTTAATGTCAGATGTATACCAACATCAAGGCCTGGACTTTCGTTGAGCATTTTAGCCGCTTCTTCAAACCAGGGGCAGGGAACCATCACTTCGACCGTTCTCATGATACCAGCCCGGTAGCATTGAATGCAGGCTAAGTTCGCCGTGTGACAACTGCCCATATCGTCACCTCGAATAATCAGCTTTATTTCTCCTTTGTCGCTTTTTTTCTCTATGGCTGCCGTGCGAGAAATGTTAACAAGGCTAAATGCAGCAACTGCCAACAATGCAAAAAAAGTGCGGGATAGAAACTTATGTCTTTTCATAACGTTCTCCTTGTGCAACACTGGCCTTCACAGATTTGAAATCGCCCGGCTTCGATGCCGGGCTTTGTCTTTAATATTGTATCTGATTTATTAAGAAAATCCAATGGTTATGAACGTCTCAATGAAGAATAGCGCCCCCCCATCAGGAAAGCCATTAAAATCTCTTTTTCAACAAGTTAAAACTTTCTTCAGAATTAATAAGTTTACTCCTTATAGAAAATTAAACAACCACTAAATTTTTCTTGACAAATTGTAAACAGGTGTTATAGTACTGGCCAGTCAAAAGGGTGGAACCGAGCTCTGGCTGCCTCATCTCCCTCCTAAGCCCTTCTTAATAATAATTCAGGATGATTGTTATTGAAAGGAGACAGGCTTATGGAATCTCAAGGACTCCTATTTGCAGAACCCTCAATTGCCGAAACAGGAGTATGGTGCTCATTGTCGGAAGGCGTAGATCCGGCTCAATGGGCAAGTTTATGCCGTTTTATAGGAAGTAGAAGCCCAAGAGAATTCGATGCCATAGTGAAAATGGTAAAAGTTGGGAGTAATTTTACTGCCGTTTCTGTTGAGAGGGCACAGGATACCAGGGCACCGTTGGTTAGTATTGGTCCTTCCGGGATAGGCGGCCCGTATCAGCGGGAATGGTTCGGATAGACTCAATAGAAATAATGTGGTAGAGTTTAATATATTGAGGTTGTGTATTGAATTAAGTTATTCAAATGAGCAGTTAAGAGAATAAGGTCTTAGCTGTTCTGAACGCGTAATAGAGTTTATTTGATTACATCCGGCCATAATATATGAAAGGCAGGTGAGCCAAATGGACAGAATTTCCAGAAGAGACTTTGTCAAGACTACGATTGCAGGTGCTATTGGAACAGCTGCACTGAGTGATCTGACGAAAGGTCATGAAAACAAGCAAACAAAAATCCGCTACATCGCGGCCTATGATACTGAGTCGCCGGCTTGTCTTGTGGCATGTCGTAAGATCGTCGAGATACATAAACGATTTGAGATGCCGGCCACATTCTTTATTGTGGGTAAAGTGCTCGAAGCCAATCCATCAGAGTATCGCAAAGTCTTAGACGACCCGCTTTTTGAAATTGCCTCACACACCTATACACATCGAATGCTGCGCGACAACGACTTTTGCGGACCGGCGGTATCGATGGATGAGCGACGGAAGGAAATCTTCAAGGGAAAAGAGGCTGTGGAGCGTGTCTTCGAGCGAGACTGCATTGGTTTACGGCCTGGTTGCGGCTTCGATAATGCCTTCAGAGGCGAACCGAAGGTGTTGGAAATGATTCAAGAGGCGGGCTTTAAATATGTCAGCAGTCTTCTCTGGGGGCCAGACTACTCAATGCCGGCCCTGTTGCGTGAACCATTTAACTATAATACCGAAGGTTTCCCCGACATATGGGAACTGCCCGGCCACGGCTGGCATGAAAATCTACTAAAAAACCACAACCGGTGGGGACCGAGAAGACTGACGCTATGGCCTCCACCTTTTCCTGAAGCGATACCGAAGGGATTCTGTAAAAATCCAAAGGATGAATTTGAAGTGAACAAGGCTTTTCTGGATAAGGCGGTGGAGACGGAAAAACCTTTCGTTTCTCTCATATGGCATCCATGGTCGCTGGCAAAGTTCGATCCGGACATGAGAATGTTGGAACTAACGTTTACTCATGTGCGAGGGCTGGGACTGAAGTCTTGTACGTACGCCCAACTATACGAGCACTTATCCGGTCAGGGGAAGTCATCTTGGGAAGATGGAAATTAAGTCTGCGACCGAGTGTCTTATATAAACATCTTTAGTTTTCCAGAATGCACTTGATTCCCACCATTTTGAGCAATAAAATTGGAAATGATTTGTAAGGCGTGTTTAATATGTGGATCAAGTGTTGTGTAAAGACTGAGGTAGGAATGAGAAATCTTTTAGTTACCACGTTAGTTATTTTCCTGGCTTCACCGGTTAGTGCAGCCCCTCAGGAAAACATTGTCAAGAACGGAGGATTCGAGAAAGATACCGATGCGGATGGGATGGCCGATCAGTGGCAATTCGCCGGTGACAAAGGCGTAACTGTCACTTGGATGCGTGACCAGGGATTTACAGGACTGTTCAGTCAGAAACTGGCCTGCACACATTTCAACAGTCTATCTCCTGCAAGCCATGCGATGCTCTGTCAGATTAATTCCGTGCGGCTGGAGAAGGGTAAATGGTACAGGATTTCTTTTGCCGCCAAAGGACAAGGCATCCCGGGCAGAGCGGTGCATGTAGCTATCTCGAACACCAAATCCTGGACCAACTGCGGCCTTCAGGAATCCTTCAGGGTGCGGGGCAACTGGAAAGAATTCGATTTCGTTTTCAAAGCTACGGAGACAGTCTCAGAGCATACCCGGCTTCAATTCTGGTATAACTCGACAGGAAGTTTCTGGCTGGATAATGTTCGGTTGGAACCTTCGAAACCAGTAGAAAAGAGGTTCACGCATGTTCTTCCAGACACCAAAGCCGCCAACCTTTTACCCAACAGCAGCTTCGAGTGCGGGACATGCGGCTGGGGATGTATCGCCGAACTACCCGGCTGGGGAGGCAATTTGAATCTGCCGGTAGGTGCCGTGGATAATACCACTGGAATGTTTGACGGATCGAGTTTCAAAATCGCTCTGACGCCGAAGACTATTCCTGTATTTTATTTCGACTATTTTCCACTCTACCGCGTGCCTGTAAAAGCTCCACTGCTCGCAAACAGGGGCTGGGTATCAGTCAAGCCGGGAGTGGATTATACTCTTTCCGCTTATATGAAGAGTGACCATAAGGGCTTAGTTGGTGTGGTCTCTGTAAAACAGGCCTTCCGCGGAAGTATACAACATCAGGTGTCGCTTACGAAAACCTGGAGGCGACACGTTTTCACCTTCCGGCCGTCGGCTAAACAAATTTTTATTGCATTGGGTCTGGATTTAGGGGTATCCAAACAAGAAAAGGGAATAGTTTGGATTGATGCGGTACAGTTGGAGAAAGGCTCAACGGCAACACGCTACCGACCACGAGCAGGTGTTGAGGTTGGGCTGACAACAAACCGGTTGGGAAACCTTTTCTCTCACACTGACGAACCAAAGGCTATTGCTACAGTTTATAACTCTGAACAGAGCCCTCAAACTGTTGAGCTTGGCGTGGAAACGGCGAATTTCGATGATGCCGTTATCCACAGAGGTACTGTCGAGATTGAAGTTCCGCCAGCCCAAATGGTAAAGGTGCCCATTAGTCCCGGCGCAAAAAAGAAAGGTTTCTATAGATTGCACCTGTATGCCGATGGAGCTGAAACAGTGCTTAGCCAGCCAATGCGCTTTGCAGTAATTGAGCCCTATACCAAATCAAACAGCTTGTTTGGAATGAACCATGCTTACCCCTGGCCGCACTTATTAGATTTGAGCAGGCAAATCGGTCTCTGCTGGTTTCGTGATTGGTCACTAAAATGGCACGATGTTGAGCGAGAAAAAGGAAAGTTCGACTTTACACAAACCGACTATCAAATTGACCGCGTCCTTGAGCGGGGATTGAAAGTTCTGCCGTTGCTGCCCTTCCCTTCCAGCAACTGGTCAACAAGCGCCGGGCCGGAAGTTAAAACAAGCGACCTTTATCCGGTCAGCAGGGAGCAGGTAGCATATATGCCACGGGATTTGGAGGAGTTTGCCACTTATGTGCAGGAAACCGTGCGACACTACCGGTTACGACTGCACGTTTGGGAAATATTGAACGAACCCATCTATACTTCTTATGCTCTGCCACGGAGGAACGGCTATCAGGTCACGGACTACGTGCAGTTGTTGCGAGCAGCCTACAAGGCAGTAAAGGAAGTTGACCCTGATGCATTAGTTGTTGGGGGAATTGCAGGCGGACCAACCACTTATACGAAAGAATTTATTGAGGCCGGCGGTTTGCGATGGGTGGACGCCCTTAACCTGCATGCGTACCCGGGACTGACAGAGCCTGAAGCGTACGAAGAAGCCTTGGGGCAGCTGCGTGAACGAATGCGCTCTACCGGCACGGACAAACCTATCTGGTTTACCGAAGGTGCATACTATGCAGACGATGACAAGCCTGTTGAGCCCCATGATAGTACATGGCTCAGGCCGGTTGATTCTGAGTCAGAAGCCGCCGAGTGGCAGATTAAGCTCAACACGTTGTTGTTGGCTTATGGTGCGGAGAAAATTATTTACCATTCCGGTACTCCCGGGAGCATTAACAATGAGAGTCTTTCAGGTATCTTCTTCGAGTGGGCGGGGGCACCCCGGAAGATGCTGGTCACCCAGGCAGCTATGGCAGATCTGCTTGTACCGCCGGTGACTTCGCTGGGCCGTTTGCAGAATCCTGAAGACATACGGGCCTACGGATTCGAGACTGATGGGCGAACGGTAGTGGTCGCCTGGATCAAAGAAGTCGCAGCACAAAAGGAAATATCTCTTGTCGGAAAAGCCTGGCAGGCGGTGGATTTCCAGGGCAATGAACTAAAGGGCGACAGTATGTCGCTATCGGAACGTCCAATTTATTTTGTGGCAAAAGGGACAAGCCTGAAAGAATTTCCCTGGTAGGCACTCCTGTTTTCAACGGATTGCCCCCCCTGTGTGGGAAATTGACGGGCTAAGGGCCGCGGCGGCCGGCCAATAAAACAATTCGCAACATTTATAATCTAAGCGAAAAGGCATATGAGAATCCTGGCACTTGAGCCTTATTATGGAGGAAGCCACAAGGCATTTGTGGATGGCTGGTCGACGGTAAGCAAACATAACTGGTCTATATTTAAGCTGCCTCCATATAAATGGAAATGGCGGATGAGGCATTCGGCCATTACGTTTGCGGAGCAAGTGAACCAATGTGTTACCGAAGGGCAGGAGTGGGATGTGATTTTCTGCTCGGACATGTTGAACCTGGCAGAGTTTTTAGGACTGGCCCCACAGGCTGTACAAAAGCTGCCGGCAATAGTGTATTTTCATGAGAATCAACTTACCTATCCCGTGCGAGTTGAAAACGAACGAGACTACCAGTTTGCGATGACGAACATGACAACCGCCCTGGCTGCAAAAAGCGCTTGGTTTAATTCGTCATTTCACAGAGATTCGTTTCTTTATGCATTGGCGGCATTCCTTAAAAAAATGCCGGACTGCCAACCAACAGATGCCGTTGAACGAATCAGGAACAAGGCTCTTATTTACCCTCCCGGCGTTAACGCGATTGGCAGGTGTGGCGAACGGAAGTCCGGGCCTTTGCGAATATTATGGGCAGCTCGCTGGGAACATGATAAGAATCCGGAAGATTTCTTTGAAGCATTAAAGATTTTAAAAGTGAGAGGAATTGACTTTCGTGTCAGTGTGATTGGAGAACAGTTCCGCCAAGTGCCTGAAGTTTTCGAATGGGCAAAGCAGTATTTCGTCGAGCACATAGATCGATGGGGATATCAGGAAAACCAATCTGAATATGAAAAAGCATTGAAGGATGCGGATGTTTTTGTTTCCACAGCCAACCACGAATTTTTTGGTATAAGTGCTGTGGAAGCGGGCCTCGCGGGAGCCTACCTAATAGTACCGAAGCGATTGGCATATCCAGAGATTATGGGGATTGGTAAAGAAGAAAGAATAGAAGAGTTTTTTTATGATGGTAGTGTGGCTGCCTTGGCCGACAGATTGATAGTTTCGGCTGAGCGGGTAGATAAGGACTTTTTATGGAGCGATGATACTGACCGATTAGCAAGGTTAATGGAGCGGTACAAGTGGGACAACCTTGGTAGTGTTTTAGATGAAGCCGTGGAGAAAATTGCCAAAAGAGGATGATTCATAATCAAGCCGGCAATCAGCAGAGCGAAATCAACAAAAATGCCAATGATGATAACTGTTTAGATAATAGCGAATTATACGGAAAAAGAGAGGGTATTTATTCGGTTGCCATAAATAAAAGGCAAATGCGCCCGGCAAAACTCGAACCTGCAACCTTCGGATTCGAAGACCGCAACAGCATAAACACAAGTCTTGAAAAATCAAAGACTTGCAAAATATCAAAAGAGCAGTTGACACCTCAGTTGAAACCAAAATCCCAACAGCAGGCCAAAATTGACGCTGCCCCCCTACCATCAGAGCTTGCAGAAATAGTGGTGGTTTGGACGGAACTGCCGGAGCATATCAAAGTAGCAATCAAATTATTGATCCAGATATATATTAGAGAGAAAGATTAAATGGGGAGAATTGGAACAAAGCATCGTATACGCTCGATGATAAACCAGCTCAATTATGAAAAGCGATAACCGAAAGTAAGACTGCCTCTCACTTTGTAAGCACTATTCCGGCCAAAAACAATCGGGGCCTGTACTATTTAGCACAGGCCCCGAATCGATGCAAAGCCAAATGGCTAACCAATTTGCACTTGGATTACGGCCATAGTAGACGGAATCGGGATATGCAGCGTACCCGCACCATCAGCAGCAAGGTACGCGGCCTCTGCTCGCGACAAACCATAGTTGTATATACGCAGGTCATCGATCATACCGTCGAGCGGAGCGTAATCGCTCCACTTGCCGACGCTAAAGTTCTTCGGGCTGCCCGCAGTGTTGAGATTCACATCCAGGCTTCCCATTAACCTACCATCAGCATATACCTTAATCTCGTTTCCGTCATAGACGTGAGTGAATTGCACCCACACATTCAAAGACGGATAGCTGAAGTCAAAGTCATAGGTAGGATAGCCCCAATGCTGGGCTCGCCAATTATTAGCAGTTGATCCTTGTGTTCTCAACGACCAATCCTGTGCGTCCGAATGCTGGCCAAGCTCGTATAGGCCTGTTTCGGTGAACTGGCGTGTATAAGCCCAGCACGCGAACGTCCTGGGTGTATTGCCGTCAATCCCGAGGTCCACCGCGTTGTGGTCGGACTGCAGATAGCCGACACCAGTCAAGTTCAGAACATTGCCTCTGACCGCGTCAGTAACTATCTGGACTGTGCCGTTCGGGTCGAGGTCGAAGACGCCTACGCTGTCCGTGTAGTCGGTATCAAACGTGTAACGTGCTATCAGATTACTATCGCTTGGAGCCTGAGTCGTAATAAGCTCGTCCATTAGCAGCCAGTCGCCTGCCAGAACGCGAAGATCCTTCTCGTCAACGATGCAGTCGTAAGGAATCGCAATATCGGCTTCTGGCTTCACTATCGAAGCAACACATCGCGGTGGACAGGCGCGAATATCATCGATGTAAAGCGCTCCCGAACCACCCTGAACGGGATTGCTCCTGTCGCCTAAGCCGACATAGACCTTCCGGACATTGCTCAGGTTCAGACCCTGGTCGCTGAACTCCGACAGCTCGATGTTCCACTCCTGCCACTCCGTCACAGTCGCCGCATCGACATCATCATGCTCGACTACCGCTGTCACGGTACCGTCACTGAGAGCCGCATACAACTGTTCCGGATCATTATTCCCAATGTCACCATAGGCATAGGGCGGGTTCGGTGCCGGAACTGCATTAAAGTTGTTCATGTCAGCCGTGCATGTCTCCAGTGCGTTATGACTGGTCACCGCCGTGCCTATGTACAGGTTCGGATCGCCAATACCCATGGGAACAAGAGGTGAAACAGGGGCCTCGCCGGGGGCATTAACATCCTGCCAAGACGTACCGTTAACCGAATGCTTGGCGATAAAATTGCCGCTGCCTGTGCGTTCCAGTCTCACCCATTGCGGCATACTCACTCCAGGCTTGGTTCTGCTCTCGGTAGGACCGTCCTCGGTTGCACGCCACTGGAAAGTAACGCCGTTACCGGGCGTCATGAACACGGCGGCGTATTTGGAGTACGGTGTCCACTTCTCACGTATCATCACGCCAGCCTTGGCCCACGGGTCCGTATTTTCTATGTCTAACACCTGGACGTAAACATAACCGGAACTGGTAAAGGGATACAGGGAGAGGTAGTAGAACTCATCGTGCCTGCCCTGGATGTCGCGACCTCGGCTGCTCATCGTGTACGTAGGCCAACCCGCGGAATTGTGTGTACCGAGAGAGGGTGGATGACCCTGGAACCACAGCGACAATGACTTAACACCCTCGCCGGTCCAGTTCACAACGGCATTAAGGCTG
>SMTZ1_10001087_pt1 | contig 26780 bp, 17 predicted proteins | sample DeeMarSWOR136_30_FD_25667 | JGI IMG/M metagenome (IMG submission 25667)
CATTGATTGCGACGTCGAAGACTATGCAATGATTCGAAGAGAACATACCAATGGGGTGGTTAATACATCAATTTGGGCATGGTATCGTAGGATCAATTCAGAGTTCGGACCATTGGAGATCACAATCGAAGGCGAAAATGGCTCCATCGTTTTTGGTTTATATGGATTAAAAGTTCAGTGGAAGGAAACAGCGCCGTTACTTTTGTGGGAAAAAGCATTGGAGAATTTAAAAATAAAGTGGCGAGATTACTGGCAATATGTTGAATTAAAGCACCGTGATCCTTTTGCCCAAGAATTAGCCGATTATCTCAAATCAATTTTTACTGGTGAAAAATATTGGAAAAATGCTATCCATGCGTTAGATATTCTCGGTCAGGTCGAAGCATTATACGAGAGTGCAGCAGATGCGGGAAAGCCAGTTCATCGCGATAATTTCTTTCGCTACCCCCATCCAGTTCCTACAAATTGGAAACCAGAAAGGCTAAAAGGTAAATTGAAAGGGGTGAAATGATAATGGGTAATTCTGGTCAAACTTATAACGAAGACCAAATAACGCTGCAAGATATTTATAGTCGCATGACAGACAAAAAAATTCTTGCCACGACAGCCATGTATGGACCCTGGCTGCCAAACGGAGAGTTTGATTGGCAGAGCTATGAGCATCTCGTGAGAGAAGTCATAAAGAGTGGAAGTGTTCCTGCCACCAATGTCGACACCACATGGGCAATTTATAATGACTGGGAGTTGACAAAACAGATGATCTGGCGAACAGCAGAAATCGCTTCTGAATTAAAAGATTACATCGAAAAAGAGCGTCCGCTTGTTGTTGCTGGATTGAACACAAATTCGCTTGATATCTCAGCGGATGAAATTGCTTCCAGTATCCGACAGCAGGTTGACGAAATTACAATTGGTTTGAAGAAGCGTGGATTAGATCGGATTCGTTACATGCCAGTCCCGGATAAGCGGATTTATGATGCTCCCAACAAAAAAAAGGTTGAAGTGTATCAAGAAATCGGTAAAGTCATTGGCGATTACACGGATTATGGTCTGGTCTTTTTTGAACTTGATATTGGTATTGTCGGCTTTGGCTCAAATTTTTCTCCCGAAGAAGTTGTGTCAATATTAGCGGAGACACCTCAGATTCAAGAATATAAGAGTGCCATAATTAATAAAAAACCTGATAAACCTTATCCTTACGACTGTTGCGCAGATATGGTTCGGATAAAAATAGTTGAAAACGTTGCTCCCGAACGCGTACAATTTTCAACTGGAAATGACTGGTTTATCAACTTAGCCAGACTTGGAAGGAATATTAAAAATTATGGTTACCTATTGGGCGCATCCCAGGTGAGTCCCAGGCTGTTTCAAAGGTGGCGGAATGCTGTAGAAAAGGGAAAGCTGGAAGCAAATGCCATCGAATACGATCTTCAGTCAGCCGCAAAGGATTTTTGGACGCCAGGGAATGTTGGAATTTATCGGCATTACCTGGCAATCTTTTTAGCGATGACTGGCTTGATTGCTTATCCACTTTCTCATCCGATGTGCGATGCGCGCTATCGAGTAAAACCTGACGATTATTTCATTCCCTTGAGACATGCCATCAGGATGGATTTAATCGATTCTTCAGAAATCGATTCAATTGTCCGAAGAATGATTCCTGGTTGTGAAAATTTGTCGGATAATGAAATTGCCCAGCGTATAGAGTGGATTGGTTGATATTCTGGTTTTTATTCGATAAAAAAAATCCTTGACATAAGGATTTTTTTTAGTAATCATCATTTGAACAATTGCTCAATTATTGAGGTTTAACATGAAAGACTCGAGAATAGAAATAAATAAAACAGGATCGATCGATCTTAATAAAGTAAAAAGAGTGCAGAAACTTTTGCTAGATAATGAGGACATTACCGAGCTTTCAGAGACATTTAAAGTACTCAGCGATCCTACGAGACTAAAGATCGTTCTGGCTCTGGCAATTGAAGAAATGTGCGTCTGTGACTTGGCAGCGTTAGTTAATGTCACTGTTTCAGCAATTTCCCACCAGCTTCGGCTGTTACGTAACATGAGATTGGTGAGCCATCGCAAAGAAGGAAAAATGGTCTACTATCGTCTGGATGATGAACATGTGGAAAATTTGATTGGGGAAGCGAGTAAACATGTTGGGGAATGGTAGTTAGTTAATGCGGTAATTGGGTGATTGGGGAAAAATTCTAAATGATAAATAACAAAATACAAATAAATTCCAATTGAAAAAAAATATCCAAAATACAAACATCAATGGATCAGCGGTTATTTCCCGTTTAGATTTTAAAGATTAAAAGGTGGGATTTGTTTTTTGCTTTTTGATATTTAGGATTTTATCCAACAAATATCCCATAGTAAAACTTAAGGAATAAAAAATGTCGCAAAATCAAATCTGTCAATTAAACATAGAAGGAATGGATTGTGCCGATTGTGCTACTAAAATTGAAAAGCATATTGGGAAACTTGACGGTGTAAAATTGGCAAAAATCGATTTTATCAACGGGAAATTGAACGTTGAATTTGAAGACACTCAAACCAATCTGGAATATATAAAACAAGAGATTAATAACATCGGTTATTCAGTCAGGGAGATTTCCCAGATCCAAAATACAACTTTAATTGTTGAAGGTATGGATTGTCCAGACGAATCCCGTCCCATTGAAGATAGACTGCGGAAACTGGCATGCGTTCAGAATATCCAATTTAATTTAGTGGCAAATAAATTAATACTTGAGCATACCTGCCCTATCGGCGACGTTCAGCAGGCATTAAAAGACCTTGGTTTTAAATCAGAATTGGCAGCACATCGTCGAAAAAAAGCCGAGCTTACTTTCTGGCAAAAACATAAAATGTTATTCCTCACTTTAACTTCCGGTACTTTTGCTATTGTCGGTGGCGTGCTTCGCCATCTTCATTTCGATGACATAGTTACCATTCCCTTATTGATGATTGCGATTGCTACTGGTGGTTTTCATATTGCTAAAAAAGGCTGGAAAGAGGCGATTAACCTAACTCTCGGCATGAATTTCCTCATGTCTATTGCAGTAATTGGCGCCATGGTCCTCGGCGAGTGGTCCGAGGCAGCGATGGTAATTTTCCTGTTTGCATTAGCCCAGTTACTGGAATCCTATTCGCTGGATCGTGCCCGCAAATCGATCCAGTCATTAATGGAGCTGGCACCAAATGTTGCGCTGTTAAAGGATGACAACGGTGAGCGAATCGTTCCTGTCGAGCAAATCGATGTTGGTGATTTGATTGTGATAAAACCCGGCGAACGGATTCCGATGGACGGAATTGTCAGCGCGGGCAGTTCAACAGTGAACCAGTCGCCAATTACCGGCGAGAGTATGCCTCTCGAAAAAAGCGTTAATGATGAGGTTTTTGCAGGAACCATTAACGATAAAGGCTCGCTGGAAGTGCGTGTCACAGAAAAATTCGAAAATTCGACCCTGTCCCGAATCATTCACCTTGTTGAAGAAGCCCAGGTAAAAAAGGCGCCATCACAAAGTTTCGTGGAAAAGTTTGCCAGATATTACACCCCTGCCGTTGTTTCATTTGCTGCGTTGCTGGCTATCCTTCCTCCGCTGGTCTTAGGTGCATCATTCAATGAATGGTTTTACCGAGCATTGGTGTTGCTGGTTATTTCCTGCCCCTGCGCCCTGGTGATTTCTACACCAGTCACCATTGTCAGCGGGCTTACCAATGCGGCTCGAAATGGTATTTTGATCAAAGGGGGCGCCTATTTAGAAAATTTTGGGAAATTGAAAGCTCTGGCATTCGATAAAACAGGCACGTTAACAGAAGGCAAACCAAAAGTTCAAACAATTATCCCGATAAGCCACACGAATGAAAATGAAATATTAACGATAGCAACATCGATCGAATCCCGGTCTGAACATCCACTGGCACTTGCGATAATGGAATATGCTCACTCGAAAAATATCCCACTCCAGACTTTGGAAAATTTTGAATCCATCACAGGAAAAGGGGTTCGAGCATCTATCAACGGTGCGACCTACCTGATTGGTAATCATCGACTGTTTGAAGAAAATGGTTGGTGTGAGGACGAAATCCACCAGCATCTGGAGAAAATCGAGCGAAAGAATCATTCTGCTATTATTCTCGGAAAGAAGGAACGCATTCTCGGTATTATCGACATCGCTGATTCTATTCGAGAAAATACCGCTGAAGCGATTGAAAATTTAAATCGGGCAGGCATTCGAAAGACCATCATGCTGACTGGCGACAATTACCAGACTGCAGCAGCTATTGCCGGAGACCTTAAAATTGATGAATTTCATGCTGAATTATTGCCCGAAGACAAGGTAATTGCAATCAAAAATTTATTGGCTGAATATGAACAGGTGGCGATGATCGGTGATGGAATAAACGATGCCCCTGCTCTGGCGACCGCGACCATAGGCATTTCCATGGGTACCTCAGGAACTGACACGGCGCTCGAAACCGCTGATATCGCTTTAATGAAAGATGATCTGGGCAAGCTTGCCTACCTCAAAAAATTGAGCCGAAAGACGGTGCGGATTATAAAACAGAATATTTTTACTGCCCTGTTTTTAAAAGGGATTTTCGTTTTATTAGCCATCCCAGGCCTGGCAACATTGTGGATGGCTGTTTTTGCTGATATGGGTGCAAGCCTGCTGGTAGTCTTTAATGGATTACGGGCTCTAAAAAAATAGAGTAAAATGGTATGATGCGCTGCATCATATTGTTAATTTTTTACTTGTTACCGTACACTTTTTTAAAAATGAACTTTTTTGGTGAGTTGTCATGCCAGAATGCTTCTATCGGGTAACCACTCGATTAATATTGAAGAGATTCCCGCTAAAAACATGCGGGAATGACAGCTTGACCACACATAAGTTTGAAATGATAAATCCAAAAACTGGGACAGAGGTTGAGATCAGTATCCCGGATGAAGATTGGGAAGATGAAGCACTTGCAGGCTGAGAGGTAAAAATTGCTGATTATTTTTCACTGAAAAATCCAACTGCACTTTATATTTATGATTTCGGGTATAATTGGGAGCATACAATCGTATTAGAAAAAATAGTGCCACGGACCGAAAAAACAGAATATCCCATCTGCCTTGAAGGAGAACGCGCCTGTCCGCCTGAAGACTGCGGCGGCCCCTGGGGATATGTGGATCTCCTGGAAACGATTAGCGATCCTGATAACGAAGAGTACGATAATACCATCGAATGGCTGGGTGATGATTTTGACCCAGAGTATTTTGATCCAGTCGATGTTTATTTTGACGATCCTGATGAACGCAGGCAATTTGCACTGGGATAAAATGACCAGCCGAGAACGAATTCTAAAAACGATCAACCATGAAGAGCCCGATCGGGTACCGATTTCGCCTCGCATGTACGCGTACCTCAAATCCAAATACGGCGATGAAAGACTGGCAACACACATGAAGCATTTCCCTGATTTGGATTTAATGTTTATAGTGGATGACGGCACGCCCAATTATCTCGAAATATATCCCGACAAATATAATCTTCCTGAAGTAAAAGTCGAGCAAAGAAAATTTTTAAAGGATGACTGCCTGATTGTTGAACGCACATTTCACACACCCGCAGGTATGCTTTCGGACCGCACCAAAATTCCACCTGCAGGGAGGGAGTACGGCGTTAATCCCAATCCGTTAAAAACCGAATATCTCATTAAAAGCCCAGCCGATTTAGAATCACTAAAATATATCCTGGCTCCCATTAATACGAATTTTGATTTCCTGAAATCTTACCGTAACCAATTGGGCGATCGGGGTATATTAATGGTCTGTGTCCGCAATGCCCTGGATCATAACGCCGGTTATGCCCGAGAAATGCAGGATATTATGATGGATTATTTTGATGATAGACCGTTTTTCAATGAACTGTTGGAAATCTTTCATCAGCGTTCATTGGCACAAATTAAAGCAGCGTTGGAGAGCGGAGTAGAATTTGTTTTCGGAAGCTGGTATTTTAATTCGGTTTCGTCGGGATGGTCGCCAGCGATTTTCAAAGAAATTTTTGTCCCCCAAATCAAAGATCACGTGGATTTGACGCACAGCTATGGTGCCTATTATGATTATTATGACGATGGAAAACTGAACAATACCATGGAAATGATCGCCGATGCAGGCGTAGATGTGCTTGAAACCTGCACGCCACCGCCAGTTGGTGATTTTGATTTGGCGCTGGCGAAGCAAAAAATTGGCAGTAAAACAACCATTAAAGGTTATACCGATCTGATTTATGTAGTTCAGCATGGTACACCTGAATTGATTGAACAAACCATTCGAGAAGCGATGGAAATCGCCAAGCCTGGCGGCGGATTCATCATCGGTAGTTCAGACAGCTTTCGGGAAGGGACATCAAAGAAAAATATTGCGGCTTATTTTGAAGCGTGCAAGAAGTATGGGCTTTATAGAGATAAGAGTCTGACGACTTAACTCCAGAAAATAGGACCTAAGCCGTTAGGCTTTTATTTTTCTATATTTTAATTTACTCTTCAGTCTTCTCAAAAATAATATTCATCAATTTCAACCCCATTCCTGAAGATTTTTTATTCTTTCCTACCATTTTGAACATAATATTTTGAACCGCCTCCTCAACATTCAACGCTCCAGTAAATAGTGGCTTACTTTTTTGTATTGATTCAGCAAATAGATTAATTGATTCGCCGACTGGCGCTTCATCGTTAAATAATTGCACAATATCCTGGTCCGCTCCTTGTAATACTTCAATTGAAATTTTGTACCTCCTTACATCCGGAATTTCACAGGAAAACGAGATGAAATGTGGACCAAAAATAGTTTTTCCACCCTCTGGTTGAAATGAAATGAACAGGTAATTTTTCTCCCCTAATTTTATCGTTTTTCTTGTAATTGTTACTGTTTGAAAAGAAAAGGCGTGAATCGATAATAACCATCCTGCGTTAGAAACTATTTGTTTTGGATCTATTACTTTTTGTTGCTTGACTTCTAGAATTGAAAAATCAAAAATATGAAATTTATGAATAACTTGATACTACCTTCAATAAGTTTGTACGATCCCATTATTTTTTAACCGGATAGGGGTACTGAACTATTATGTTTTTAGAAAAAACGTACTGAGGTAAAAAATAATACTTGCTTTTTGATAACTTTGGTTGTAAAATTTGATTGAGTGTATTTTTCGATTTTGTAACCAAAATAAGATTTAAAGGATTTTATGCCATCAACCACGATAAAAATCGATAATCTCAAAAAAAGATATAATTCTCTCGTTGCTATAGATGCTATTTCTTTATCAGTACATCAGGGTGAATTATTTGGTCTAATTGGTCCTGATGGAGCCGGCAAAACAACAACCATGCGAATCTTGTGCGGATTGTTATCTTTTGATGATGGGGAATGTAAAATTTTGGATTTTGATATCAAATCACAAATTAAAAAAATAAAAAAGATTATTGGCTACATGCCCCAGCGATTTTCTCTTTATCCAGATCTCACGGTAAGTGAGAATTTAAGATTTTTTGCAGATTTATTTCAAGTAAAATCAAAGGAACGGGAAGAACGGCTTAAGCGATTACTGCAATTCAGTAAATTAGAACCGTTTCAAAAAAGACGAGCGGATCAGCTTTCTGGAGGGATGAAACAGAAGTTAGCGTTGAGCTGTACTTTAATCCATACTCCAAAGCTTCTCATTCTCGATGAACCGACAACGGGAGTTGATCCAATCTCGCGCAGAGAATTCTGGGAAATACTTCATGAACTAAAAAAACAGGGCGTAACCATTTTAGTTTCCACACCCTACATGGACGAAGCTAAACAATGTGACCGGGTGGCGATGATGCATCGCAGTAAAATATTGGTAATTGATACGCCGCAAAATATTTCCAATTTATTTTCACATCACTTGATCGAAATTATCAGTGATGAACTCATAATTACCTCGAAGCAACTGAAACAGTTACCAGTTGTAAGGTCAGTTCAAATTTTTGGAGATAAAATTCATGTCACAACTTCAGAACTTAGTCAGGCGATAGGTTTAATTCGGGCTAATTGTCCTGATGTCAAATCTATACAAACTATTGAGCCGAGTATAGAAGATACATTTATTGATTTAATGCGACAATAATATGAATTTGAATCCTACAACAGTTAAAGTTCAACAACTCAAAAAGAAGTTCGGCAGTTTTACTGCTGTTGATAACATCTCTTTCGAGGTGAAACAGGGCGAAATTTTCGGGTTCCTGGGAGCCAACGGTGCAGGTAAGACAACGACAATTAGAATGTTGTGCGGATTGCTGCTTCCGACGTCTGGAGAAGCCTGGGTAAATGGATTTAGTATCGATAAAAACTCCGAAGAGATCAAGAAAAACATTGGATATATGTCCCAGAAATTTTCACTTTATAATGATTTGACCGTTGAAGAAAATATTACATTTTATGGTGGAATTTATGGTTTAAATTCTAACAAATTAATACAACGAAAGGAATGGATTCTCAAAAAACTTAGCCTTGTTGACCAGCGCAAAACAATCACCAGAAAAATACCATTAGGTTGGAAACAACGTCTTGCATTGGGATGTGCGATTGTTCACAATCCACCAATCCTGTTTTTGGATGAACCGACCTCAGGTGTAGATCCAATATCGCGACGTGAATTCTGGGAATTGGTTAACGAACTGGCTGAACAAGGAACCACAGCATTTGTCACGACTCATTACATGGATGAAGCTGAATATTGTAATCGACTTTCCATCATGCATCGGGGAAAAATTATCACTATCAATTCTCCTCAAATGTTGAAGAAAGAATATCATCAATCTTCCATAGAAGATGTGTTTATTTCGCTCATCAGGGATAATTTTGGTTAAAAAATTTAGGGAGTAAGATTAAATAACTTTCCTATTTGTATTCTATTGACCTTGAGAAAATAAATAATTATAATACTATACTGCGCAATTTGTTTTATTTCAATCCCTTAAGGTACAAGGAACAATGAATTCGAGATTCAGTGCCATTTTCCGAAAAGAATTTCGTCACATTTTTCGTGATCCTCGATCATTAATGATCGCTGTAATCATGCCGATTCTAATGATTTTTATTTATGGACATGCGATAAAATTTGATATCAAAAATATCAAGCTTGGTATTAATGATCAAACTAGAACAAGAGTCAGCCGGGAATTAATCCAGAAGTTTGAAAAATCAGGCTATTTTATCGTTGTTGCTTATCCTGAAAATAGAAATGAAGTAGAAAATCTGTTTCAAAAAAGGAAAATAAAAGCTGCTATCGTTATCCCTTATGATTTTTCAAAGCGTATTAAAAATGAATTCCGCACCAAAATACAGGTACTCATCGATGGTAGTGATTCGAATACCGCCACAGTCATTATGAATTACATCAGCATCATTATGGCGAATGTTTCAGCGGACATGAATTTTAAAATTGTCCGAACACCAATTAATTCAGAATCGAGGGTATGGTATAATCCTGATCTGGAGAGTATAAACTTCGTTGTTCCTGGCCTGGTTGCGATCATCTTGATGATGATCTGTGCACTGATGACTTCAATAACGATTGCCCGCGAAAAGGAAACTGGCACTTTGGAACAAATTTTGGTCTCGCCAATTCGACCATCTGAAATTATTTTTGGCAAAGTTTTGCCTTATGTAATTATTGCTTTTATTGATGGTGCCCTAATTGTTTTAGCAGCTAAGATTTTGTTCAAAATACCAATTGTGGGGAGTCTAATGCAACTCACATTGCTCTCAATCTTTTATTTATATGCATCGCTAAGCATTGGGGTGTTCATTTCAACTCGGGTGAAAACCCAACAGGTTGCTATGATGGGAGCATTGGTGGCAACGATTTTACCCTCGTTGCTTTTATCAGGATTTATTTTTCCCATTCGAAGCATGCCCTGGCTGTTGAGAATTATTAGCAACTTAGTTCCGGCAAAATATTATCTCGATATTATTCGAGGTGTTATTTTAAAGGGAATTGGATTTACTTACCTATGGCACAATACTTTATTTCTTGTGATTTTAGGGACATTATTATTATTAATCAGCGTGGCACGGTTTAAAACGAAATTAGATTAATAAAGGAAAAATTGATGCAGCAAATCTTATTTCTAATACGGAAAGAGTTCATCCAGGTTTTGCGTGATAAGCCTATGCTGTTCATTATTTTTCTCATGCCGATTGTTCAGTTGTTGTTACTCGGTTCAGCAGTTTCAACTGATATTAAACATATTGCTACTGTTGTCTGTGATCTGGATCGAACTCCCTCCAGCCGTGAATTGATTAGACGATTTCAACATAATAAATATTTTGATATTGAATTTTTGGAAACGAACAAAAAAAATATTACTCGATATCTTGATCACGGCAAAGCAACGATCGCAATAGTAATTCCAAATAAATTCGAAAGAGAATTAACACGAAATCAGAATCCAACTGTGCAGATTCTTGTTGATGGACAGGATTCAAATTCATCATTGATTGCGATGGGTTATGCCAATCGAATTATCCAAGTATTCAGCCTGGAGAAGCTACAAAATAGCCTGGTTAATAATCCAAATATTTTTCGTCAAATCCACCTTGTTGAACCAGAGACCAGAATCTGGTACAATCCCAATCTGGAAGCGAAAAATTATATGATTCCGGGGATTGTAGCAATATTGCTTACCGTAATCACTTCTTTGTTGACAGCCTTAGGTTTGGTACGTGAAAAGGAGATTGGAACGCTTGAACAACTTATGGTAACGCCGCTTAAATCTTATCAACTGATGATAGGCAAAACAGTACCCTTTGCGATACTTGGGATGATTGAAATTAGCTTTGCTGTTGCTGTTGCTAAATTATGGTATCAGATTCCAATCAGAGGAAATTTGTTGCTATTTTTTGGATTTTCATTTATATTTATGTTTACAACTCTGGGAGTAGGTATTTTCATCTCAACAATTTCAAAAACCCAGCAACAGGCATTATTTCTGGCGTGGTTCTTTCTGGTGTTTTCTATTCTCATGTCTGGTTTTATGTTTCCAATCGATAACATGCCACAAGTTATACAATACTTTACTTATATTAATCCTGTCAGGTATTTCTTAACCATTGTTCGTGAACTATTTCTTAAAGGTAGTGGCTTATCATATCTTTGGCCTCAAGTACTCATTATGACTATTTTCAGTATCTTGATTATTACTTTTAGTGCGATTCGTTTTCAAAAAAGAGTAAGTTAATAGCAAATTCGCAGCTCAAATTCTTTTAATTTTTGCATACAGCTTTGTAGCGCTTGGTAATGATTATTCAAAATCAATATGTTATCTGTTTTTTACAAAATCTGTAGCACAATCAACGTCAAATCGTCATATTGACTCTCCCCCTGAGTAAACCTGATCATTTCTTCATAAATATGATTTCGTAACTCTTCAGCCGAACGATATAGATAATTAACAATAATGTTTATCAGTTGTTGTTCTCCAAATTCTTCAACATTCGGGTTTAGCGCTTCTGTGATCCCATCAGTATAAAATACAAGAGTGTCCCCATGGTCTAAATGAATTTTTGTTTGACTGTATTCAAAATCAGGTTTAACGCCGATAACTAAACCGCCTTCAGTCAGGTGACAATACTGACCACTACGTTTTTTAAAAATTGGGTAATTATGTCCTGCATTTGAAAAAGTAAAGGTTACTTTTTTTGAATCAAGAATACCATAAAAGAAGGTCGCAAATTTTTCTGACGAAGTCGTGTTTGCGATTTGATTGTTTATTTTTTTCATTACTTCTGCTGGCTCATAAGCCTGCCAGGCTGATGCACGCAGGGTTGCCTGTAAATTTGACATTAACATTGCCCCTGGAATTCCTTTGCCTGAAATATCGCCAATAGCAACGCCAATATGATTTTGATCCAGTTGAATAAAGTCATAATAATCGCCGCCAACCTCTTTTGATGGTATGTTCATTGCAGAGATTTCAAAATTCTTTCCTTGGGGAATTTGATAAGGGAGAAGCATTTTTTGGATTTCACGTGCTACAGAAATTTCTTTTTCAATGTGTTGTTTTTCCAATTTCTCTTGATAGAGATCGATGTTTTCTAAAGCAATAGCGATCTGATCAGAGAGAACATCTAACAATGTTGCGTCTTCAGCAGAGAAAGAGGTGCGAGTAAGTTTATTTCCCAGACAGAGAATCCCGTTTAAATCGCCCCGATGAGCAAGAGGCATTAGTAAATAACAGTTTAATTTATTTAGCAGTTCAGCTTCTTGATTTTCAGACATGTGAGAAATTATCTCATCATAGCCAGTTGGTCTATCCAGCTTTCGAATCAAATTAATAAATTCTCCATTTCGGGAGAATTTGTATATCTGGCTTTTTCCAGAACGCTCACAACTTACTTCAAAGTCACCATTCTTATTCTCGATGATAAGATGAACATTTTCCAGCATCATACTTTCTGTTAAAGTTGTCGTGATTTTATCTTTCAATTGATCTAAATCCATAATTGTAAGAATATCATGACTCAATATCTGTAACACCTGACGATAATCCGACTTATCACGTCCAAATAATTTATCAATAACATACCTGATTCCTGATAAGGCGGGCTGAAATAAAATTACAGCAAAAATAATTAACAATACTTCTAAGATCGGCAATTGGAATCCGATGATTGCAGAAATTATCTTTTTTGATTGGTCATAAATAATTATATAAACTGCTAATAAAAGTCCTGAACAAATAGAAAAGATAAATCCACGGCTGATTTTCTGGCTTATATCAAGAAACTGATATTTGATTATCGCCCATGCTATCGATCCAGCGCCAATCAATAAAGCTAATATTGTGAGAAAGTAAGTTACTGTTTCTGAGGTACGAACGGGGAATAATTTTGGGAGAAGAAACGCTATTGCATACAGCCCCACGCTTACACGAATTCCCCAAAGTACCAATCCTACCTGCCGCTTTAACCTCAATGTTGTCAATTCTTGATAGCCCCTGTACATAATAATGATAGCCGCTACAACATAAATTAAATTGATAAGGGCGAAAAAATTGATATGAAACTCATAAAATAAGCTGAGGGTGCTAAGAAACAAATTGAAAACGATCATAAGTGGCTGAAGCAAAATGCCAAATTGAGAATCCAATTGAGTAGAGGTTAATGACATTATCGATTCGGGCCCTCGAAACAATAGGACAACTAGGAAATGAAAAACATGTGGTACATAAAGAAAGTAAACAACTCGGGGATAGCTACTTACGCATCTTCTCTCTCTAGGAAAAATAAGTGAGAAATACAATAATTGGGGAAAGAAGAATTCCCATACAAGAAAAATTCTTTTAAACAGTTCTATGTCTAATCTAAGCTGGGTGCTCATTTTATTAATTAAAAGACCAAATGCTCCCATTATTGGAGCAAGCGCAGCTAAGAAGATCATTACCGCAGTGGCTCTATTGATTCGTTGAGATGGATTTTCGCGAAAAATCAGTATTCCAATCAGAGAGAGAAGCACGCCAATTGTAAGATATATGATCGATGTGAGAAAGGATATATCCATTTAAAATAATTTGTTAGCAAATAAAATTGAAAATAATTTCCTATTCTTTATTTGACTTACATTTCTCTACAAAGATGACAGATAATTTGTGACAGGTGAATGACAAGAATCTGGTATGATGCTAATTTAACAAATATAAATTATAATTGCAAGAAAATTTATATTGATGAAACATATAAAAACGTATTGGGATTAGTTCCCTCAATGTATACTAAAAGCAGAGTGGTTTTCGAAATGGATGTATGTCATGTCTGTGAATACAGGCATCTCCTAACTCTCTGTAATTATAGAGATTTCTGCATCCTCAGGAATGACATTCGAACAAGCTCAAAATCCGAAAACCTTTTCGTGTCGAGTATAAGACAGTCATTAGTTAAAAAAAGTTTAAAAAGCAAATTAAACCTTGACATTTATATTTAAAAATATTATTTTATTCAGGCTTAAAAATCTTTAAATGAGGCGTAACGATGAAGACGATCATCATTAAAAATTTTATTAGCGTTATTATTATTGGGATAATTACTATCATCATATACATCCCTCGCTTGGCAGAGGGACCCTGAAAAATTATGTAATAGCTATAATCATAGAATAAATAAGCCCACTGCCAAGCGTTAAAATGACAGTGGGTTTTTTAGTTTTATTAAATGTTCGAGGTAGCTTTTCCATGAGCTATTTAAAATCGTAACGCAAGCATCCTGCTTGCGGAAAGCTCTTTTGAAAAATAAAATTTTATGAAAGTCAAATACACAAACTAGAGTTTTAGATGATGGTTCATAGAAACGCTTTTACACATTGTAATTCGAATTTTGTCTAACTTTTAAAATCAGGAAAAAGGACGATGTTAAAAAAGGTAAATACTCAAGCTGATTTTGTTGCAATTGAACACAAAATTATAGATTTTTGGAAGAAAAATAAGTCATTTGAAAAATTAGTTGCCAAAAATAAAGGCAGACAGTCTTGGTCATTTTTAGATGGGCCTATTACGGCAAATAATCCCATGGGCGTTCACCATGCATGGGGACGAACCTACAAAGATATTTTTCAACGCTATCATGCAATGATGGGGCATGAATTAAGATATCAGAATGGCTTTGATTGTCAGGGACTTTGGGTTGAGGTCGAAGTTGAAAAAGAGTTGGGATTTAAATCAAAGACCGACATTGAAAAATATGGAATTGAAAATTTTGTAAATAAATGCAAGGAGCGAGTTTATAAATATTCTAAAATTCAAACCGATCAATCTATTCGTCTCGGTTATTGGATGGATTGGGGTAATTCATATTACACTATGTCCGACATCAATAATTTTACCATCTGGCGTTTCCTTAAAAAATGCCATGAACATAGATGGATTTACAAAGGTCATGATGTTATGCCCTGGTGCATTGACTGTGGCGCAGCCATGTCGCAGCATGAGATCGCAACTGAAGGCTACAAAGAAATGCAACATAAAAGTATTTATGTGCTATTTCCACTGGTTGGTCGGGAGAGCGAAAGCCTGTTGGTCTGGACAACGACTCCCTGGACTTTACCAGCAAATGTTGCTGCAGCGGTTCATCCAGAATTTACTTATGTGAAAGTGAAACAAGCAGATCACATTTACTATTTGGTTCAAGATCGACTTCTGGATGTGATTGCTTCAAAAGGCGATTATGAAGTATTGGAAGAAATGCCCGGGACAGCATTAGCCAGTCTGGATTTTCATTCTCCGTTCGAAGAATTACTTGCTCAAAAAGATGTAAAGCATCCAGTATTACTCTGGAATGAAGTCAGCGCCGAAGATGGTACCGGCATCGTCCACATCGCTCCCGGTTGTGGTAAAGAGGACTTTGCGCTGGGCAAGGAATATGAACTGGCTGCCATTGCGCCGCTGGATCAGTTCGGCGTGTTCATCGATGGTTTCGATTGGCTCACTGAACAAAACGTGATGGATGTGGCTGAGCCAATTATTCAAAATTTGAAAGAGAAAAAGATTTTATATAAAGAGGAAACGATTACCCATCGGTATCCAGTTTGCTGGCGTCATGGCTCTGAGTTGGTGTTCAGGCTGGTTGATGAATGGTTCATCAAAATGGACGAGATGCGACACCAAATCATGGATGTCACTAAAAAGATCCGCTGGATGCCTGAATATGGAATGCAATTGGAACTCGATTGGCTTAAAAATATGAGCGACTGGATGATTTCCAAAAAACGTTATTGGGGATTGGCACTGCCCATTTATGAATGCACTGAGTGCGGTCATTTTGAAGTTATTGGTGGAATTGAAGAGCTGAATGAACGTGCTGTTGAAGGTTGGGAAAAGCTTGACGGTCATTCACCTCATCGTCCCTGGATTGATTATGTTAAAATTCAATGTGAAAAATGTGGTGCAAAGGTATCACGTATTAAAGATGTTGGCAATCCCTGGTTGGATGCTGGCATTGTACCCTATTCTACAATGGGCTATCTCGAGGATCGCCCATATTGGGAAAAGTGGTTTCCAGCAGATTTTATTACCGAATGTTTCCCAGGACAGTTCCGCAATTGGTTCTACGCCATCCTTGCTATGAGCACTGTGATGGAGAATCGAGAACCTTTTAAAACAGTATTAGGACATGCTTTGGTTAAGGATGAAAAGGGCGACGAAATGCACAAGAGCATCGGCAACGCTATCTGGTTCGATGACGCGGCGGAAAAGATGGGTGTAGACACCATGCGCTGGATGTTTGCTGAGCACAATCCATTTACTAATCTCAACTTTGGGTACGGTCCCGCTAAGGAAATTCGCAAGCATCTCTTGACGCTCTGGAACACTTATGCTTTCTGGACCAACTATGCCATTCTTGATGAAATCAACCCGGCAACTTTGAAAGCTGAACCAGATGAATTCACCGAGATTGACTGCTGGGTGCTGGCAAAATTGCAGGAACTAATCAAAGATGCACATGAAAGTTATGAAGATTTCAATGTCCAGATGTTTATGAAAAAGGTAGAGGAATTCATCGACGATCTTTCCAACTGGTATGTGCGACGCAACAGACGTCGTTTCTGGAAAAGCGAGCAGGATAGAGATAAGAAAGTTGCTTATTTTACACTACATAACGTTTTAGTAACTCTGGTTAAACTATTAGCGCCAGTAATCCCTTTTCTGACAGAAGAAATGTACCAAAACTTAGTCGTTGCCAAAGATTCTTCAGCACCCGAATCCGTCCATCATTGTGATTTCCCGACAGTCGATGAATCTTTAGTGAATGAACAACTTGTGAGAGATGTGGATCAATTGATCAGTATCGTAAAAGCTGGGCGAGCGCTACGAAACAAAAGTAATATCAAAGTCCGCCAACCGGTGTCAGAACTGGTTGTAAAACCTGATTCATCGATAAACATTGAATCCTTAAAAAAATATGAGCAACATATTAAAGAAGAATTGAATATCAAGAAACTATCATTTGTGAGCGATGATTCAGAATTATCAGAATATGAGATAAAGATTGATTTTAAGCGGCTGGGTCCAAAATATGGTAAGGATTTACTACAAATTCAAAAGCTGTTAGCGGACTTACCAGTATTGGATGCTATCAAAAAGATAAAAGCCAAGTTAAATCTCGAATTAAAATTAAATGGTCGTACCATCATGCTGGAGCCTGATGAGGTCGTTATCGAAACCAAGCCTAAAGAAAACTTTGTCCTCCTCGAAAGCAATGGCAGCCTGCTCGGGCTTGACACTTATTTAACAGCAGACTTACTTTCCGAAGGCATTGCCCGAGATTTAGTGAGACATATCCAGGAACTTCGCAAAGAAGCTGATTTAGAGATAAATGATCGCATTTATCTCTATTACCAGGGATCGAAAAAAATCAAACAAGCCTTTACTCAACATGCAGACTATATCAAAACAGAAACACTTTCGCTTGATATTAGAGACTCTGTTGCAGAAGATGTGTTTTCAAAAAAGGTTAAATTGAGTGGAGAATCAGTAAAACTTGGGATAAAGAAGTAAGGAAGTGGGATTAGATAACCTGGACATTCTAATTTTTTCGACACCAATAAATAGGAATGTAGCTTAGCAAATTAATTAACGAAAACGATACTTGATGCATGATACTGAATGCCGGAAGGTTCAAAATCAAGAATCCAGAATTCAGTATCATTGTCTTGTCCTGAACTTTGAAATTCCGATTCAGCAAATTATGTCCAATCGCATCTTGAAAAATCTCATCGATCTGGTCACAGGAACTTTTGTTTCTCGTATCCTTGGTTTTCTGCGCGAACTGGTCACGGCAGCCTTTTATGGCACTACTCGAGCTATGGATCTGTTCGTTATTGCTTTTACTATTCCCACTTTTTTCAGACATTTTCTGGGCGAAGATGTGGTAGAGCGGGCGTTTATGCCGCCGTTTAAAAGGCTGGTTAGTCAGCAAAAATACAGTTCCGCGTGGAGATTGCTCTCTTCCTGTTTTAATATCATGACCGTCATCCTGACGATATTGATGACAATCCTCTATTTTCTAGCGCCCCTCATTGTCAAAATTATTGCGCCAGGACTTGAGGAATCTTTATTCCCCAAAGCAATAACCATGACTTACTGGATTTTGCCATTTATGGTAATTATCGGAATGGCAGCTTTTGTGGGAAGTGTACTGAACTTCTTTGAACTGAATAAAATCTATAGCATCGCTCCAGCCATGTTGAGCGTGGGTGTCATTATTGGGATTGTTTGTTTTAAATCAAGTTTGGAGACGTATGCTCTTCCTCTTGGATTTTTGATTGGCGGAATATTGCAGCTAATTGTCCAACTCCCATTTCTTCTAAAAGAAAAAATTCGGAAAAATGCTGAAGCTCGTTATCATCTCAAAATTGATCTTAAAGAACAAGAATTTAGAACAGTGGGAAGAGAAAGCGGTTTTATTTTCCTGAAATCCATTTTGGACCAATCGGTTGAAATTGTGGATCGCATCCTGGCTTCATTCTTATTGGTTGGCAGTATTGCTTCGTTGTGGTTCGCCCAGCGATTGATTCAGCTCCCTGTCGCCATTGTCGGATTAGCCATCAGTCGATCACTTATTCCCTATCTAACCGAGAAAAAAGCATTGATCCAGGATGATGAGTTTATCGCTGGGATTCGGTTAGGAATTCAATTAAACTTTACGATGATATTACCAACTATCATGATTATGGTGGTTATGGCAAAGCCGATCATAAGCATCGTTTATCAACGTGGTACTTTCGATGGTGAAAGCACTCGTTTGACAGCTATTGCATTCTGGTGCTATTCATTGGGATTATTGGGGATCAGTTTAAACGCCTTCTTTTCTCGATTATTTTCGATTTTTCAAAAAAATAGGATCCCTTTCTATGTTGCCATTTTTTATTCACTTTTAAATATTGGACTTAAATTTGTATTAGTGAGGACACATCTTAAACATGGAGGTATTGCCCTAGCATCCTCGATTGCTTTCAGTGCCAGTTGTGTTTTACTGTTTTATTTTTTATCAAAAGAGATTCAGCATCAAATCAGATTGAAAGCTATTTTAAAAGATTTAGCTACAGTTGGAACAATTTGTATTGTCATTGGTGCCTTGATTTTCTTTATTTATCATAATGTTGTCGGAAAATTTTTAGATGGGTACTTTCATTCTTTGTTTTTGAAAAATTTGGTGGGATTGATTATTATTGGAGTTATTGCAGGGATATTATACATCGGAATGATTCGTCTCATCGGTCCAAAAGAAATTAGAGAGAGAATAAAGGCTAATGGCTTTTTTAAAGTAATGACTAAAAATTAGTCGTCCAAATTTTTCTTAAACGAAGTTTATACAGTTTTCCCTGTTTAACATCGTTCAGTTCATAAAGTCCATGCCCTAAATCAGTAAAAGGAACTGTTAAGCCATTTTCATCGTGAATTGTTATCAGCAAATGTCGATCTAAGATTAGGTGGACTATACTATTTTCAGTGCAAAAAAAAGAAGCTTCGTCTTTATTGTGGTAAATTAACAAGCCTTTTCCTGCAGGAACAGATTCGGCTAATACTTCATCGTTTTTGTTTAGTATTTGCCAATTTCCATAATCAACAAACTTTAACCTACCATTCGGTTTTTGTTCATAAAGTTTTAATAATTTTGATAGGATGTGTTTTGTCTCAGGTGTAATTTCTGAATCATGAAAGTATGTAAGGTATTGGATTGAGGGAATCCCATAAACTGCACTGGTCAAGTAATGATAATTTGCAATTTTTATTGACATATCTGAAGCATCACCATTAAGTAACATCCCTGGCATTGCCTGGGTGATAATACGAGCACGTTTTTCTCGGATTAATTTGTTATCCCAATCGTCATTAATTTTTACCATATCCTGTATATTAGAAAAATGGGGATCTATAGCAGAACTCATAATAATAGCATCTTCTTTATATTTTTTTGCATATCTATAAAATGCCTCTAAATAACGATAGATTTCCTTAAATCCCATCCCTGAAGAGCTATTGTAGTAATTTGCCTGAGCCGGATCGCGAACCAGGAAGAGACAATCTATTTTCAAACCATCAGCATTTAGCGCATCAGAACCATCACCCAAAAGGACTTGACAACATGAATCAACATAGCTTTCAAACATGGGGTGAGTCGCATCGATATGTTCTCCGTCAAAAACCTCCATATCAATCGCAAGAGAATTGGCTTCGACTTTCCATGCTTTCCAGAACAGAATGACTTTAAGTCCCTGTTCGTGGCACCAATCAATCGATTTTCGAAGATCGGCAAAACGATCCGAGGGGTAAGGATCACCATCTGCACGAGCCCATTTATTTTCAATAATCAAATTAAATTTTAGACTATCCAAAGCCTGTTGCTGCTGGGCAATGTAATCTTTTACCCATTTGCTATTGAATTTCGGATTTGCACCAGTAATATTTAAAATTTTTTGCTCGCCCCAGGTAGAAACTAATGGATGCGTCCACCATTGATATCTCTGCTTATATTCAGATGGGTGGGGAGTATCTTTGTATTTTATAAATAGATGATTGCTGAAATTTCCAACTGCCTCCCAGGGAGAATCGTTGAATGTAAAAACAAGTGTCGGAAATTGATACAGTTCATTTTCCTTAGGTTGAATTTTCATCCATGGAAAATCCAGCCAGACAGCATTGTTCTTAAAAGTATATATCGATGCATCAGGAAGTTCTGCTAAACCGATGCTAAACCAGCCAGCTTCAGTTTTAAATGATAAATTTAAAGGGGCTGGACTAAAGGCCCATTGTTGATCCCGATCCACTCTAATGTCAACAGTCGGATGTGGATTAAAAAAATCATCGGGTTCAGGAGAAAAATATTGCTCCCAATTTGAAGTGTTAAATCCTTCATTCCCCCTTCGGAGTAGATACACTCCAGTATTAGCAGTGGGTAAGAGTTTTTCACTCAATTGAATTTCAAATGATTCATCAAAACATGAAATTACTGTTCTCTGTACCACTAAACCATGTTCAGTGGCAGTCATTGTGATTTGTTTGCCATGGACTTTCCATTGCCGGGTAAAAGTACTGAAATTCTTTGTATCAGCTAAGTTGAATTGAATATCTAAAGGAAAGTATGAATATAATTTGTCCTGTAAATTTTGTAAATGAGCAATAGCATCTAATTTGTTAATGGATAAACTATATGATTTTGAATTGATGAGGATCGTTTCCGATGTCTCTTTGATTTTAAGTTTAATTTTCGAATCCTTGGCGGAAATATTTTGAAAAGAAAGTGAGAAAACAATAAGGTGAAATAATACTAAGTCAACTGCCCCCAATTTTAATTGTGCGATATATTTATTTTTCATAATTTTCGAGCTCATTTAATCCATGAGAATAAGGATAAATTAAAAAATATGAGGAATTGAGTATTAGAGAACTAATAATCTTATTATCTGCCTTACTCCACTATTCCTTGCCATTTAAGGTTCGATATTTCAATTACATGTACTAGTACTTCCCCATTTTTCTAAACAGTTATATAATGCAGTTTTACTCCTAACAATTTACAAAATTAATACCTTATTGTCAAGATGATCGACAAAAATTGAACATTCTTTACTAAAAATTAATTTAATCGGGGATTGGATCACTTCAATTTAACCGTCTTTTTCACAAATATCTTATCAAAATCCTTACCCGTTACAATCAATCGATAAAAATAGACTCCACTGGTAACCTCGTTATTGAATTCATCGTTACCTTGCCAGGACACGGTATAATTTCCGGCTGCTTGTTTTTCTTTGACAAGGGCTTTTACTTTCTGTCCTAACAAATTAAATATCTCAAGGGTTACGTCACCAGGCTGAGCAAGACTATATTTAATTCTTGTTTCTGGATTAAAGGGATTTGGATAATTTTGACTCAACTCGAAATCCGCCGGCAAAGCATTTGCCAGATCATTATCTTCTACTGCTGTGAGCGCTACAAATTCAATTTCAACATTATCGATATACCAGCCAGGCTCATTAACCGCTTCATCAGAAGCAAAATGAAATCTAATCTTCACCGAATGCCCCACATAAGGCGTTAAATCGATAGTTTCCTGATGCCAAAAATTACCGTTACATGCAAGACCACCAAAACAGGGTTCATCTCCTAAAAATGTGTTGAAATTGGCTATAACACCATCATAACCTTCTCCAGGTTCAACAATTTCAAAGGAAGTTCCATCCACTGAAATTTTGACATTACCTCCATCCCAGAAAGTGTTCTCACTGTATTCGTTCTGATACCAATGCCAGAAAAATAATTTTGCTGAATCCTTATCTGCCAGTGATATTTCCGGGATTTCCAATATTGACTCAGTCATGTCATTATAATTTCCGCATAAATTTGTTGCCCACAGTTTTGAGCCGGAATGAGCCGAATTGGGTCCCGAAGTGGGTATGCCCCATTGCCAATCACCGGCTGTAATCGTTTGAAACGAAGCCTCGAATTCAAAATCGTATATAATGCTGTTTTTGACATAAAAGCGAAGGTAGCCAGCTTCCGGTATTCTGGTCTCATTTGCATTTTGAGATTGATCGACGGCAACGATCTGATATTCATAATAATCACCGAAGGTTAATTGATCGGGAATAATAACTCCCTGGTATTCATTGGCAACCTGTGTTGGTGCCATATTAAGGGTATCAATTGCTCCGCCATTTTTACGATAATGAAGCTCCACTTTTGAGACACCGAAATTGTCGAACACAAAGACATTGATTGCAATTTGTTGCGCATAAACAGAGACATATTCGATGGGTTTATGTTCGATTGCTGGTGGTTCCATATCAGCACCCATGCTCAAAGCAAATACTGCCATCGAGGCGCCACGAGGGAGTGTTGCTGTTCGTCCATTTTGATCCGAGGCTTGCAAATAGTAGTAGATCGTATCGGCTGTTGGAATGCAAGGAATTTCAGCCTGATATTCATCCGGATTGCCGGTTGGCAGCATAGATATCGAATCAAAGGGCGTTGTTTCCGTTGCTCTATAAAACAATTTAAAACTCGATTTATCCAATGCAACTGGAGAAGTTAGCGGAATCGCCGGTTTTATCTTGGCTGTGATGGTATGAGGACCGGGGCTCTCTGTTTCTGTTAAAGGTCCATGTTCGATAATCGGCTCTTCTCCCGCAGCGTAAGCCATAAAAATATTTGGTCCCATATTTTCATTAACTAATTTTGGAATCAGGCTGGTATCCGGCCAGAAGGCACCCTCGGCTGAACTACCCACTTCTGGTGTAAAAGCGAAAATTTTATTTTTGGTTGTTTGTTCGCCATACAACCAGTCATCTGTATCACCGCTGACGAGATAACTAAAATCATCACCATTAGCAGCTTTGTAGCCATTATAAGCAACACAGCTTTCTGCCAATGCTACGAATTGGGCATGATCTGGTGTATCAGGATTGATATTAGTATACCCCCAGGGAAAGATCCACCACCTGCCGTAACTGTGATAGGATAAGCTGATGACAAAGTTATGGGATTCGACGAAATTTTTAATCGCTTTGCTTTCTGGCTCAGAGAAAGGATCGGGGCCGCGATAAGTATCACTGGGTGGTTGACCGCTTGATCCACTATCCAATCCCCACATGTGCCCAAAATTGCGGTTCAAATCGACTCCATCATAGTAACTGTCGAATTGATTATTCCCATTATTATCTCGCTTGTTCTTTCGCCAGGTAATTGGACCGCTTTGCCCACCACCGGAATAATTTCCAGTGAACACATAAACCCGGCCGTCCGGATTTGTTGTTGGTATGAGCCACAACTGCCGATTATTGACAAGATAGGTTGCACGTGGGTCTATATTATAGTTGTCAATTAGCCAGTGCATAAAATATATAATGATCTCCGGCGTAATCATTTCTCTGGCATGAATATTTGCCATGAATAGGGCTTCAGCTTCGTTGGATTCTTCGACCGATACATTATCAGAAATTTTAATTGCCCAGATATCGCGACCTTCCCAACTTTTTCCCAAGCTTTTCATCATAGCAATGTCTGGATGATCATTTTGAAACTGTTGCATCTTCTGAACCATCTCTTCATACGAATGGAACGGATCGAAATAATTTGAATTGCGTAATTGTTCTTCAAAGGCGCTCAGATCCTCTATAATTACCTCGCTCGAAAGTCCCAGTTCTTGAATTTTTAGCATCTGGTTCTCATCCAAAATAGCCTCAAGATATTCCTGCTGTTTGTCCTGGCAAGTAATATCAAGTTTTAATTGACCCAGTGCTTGAATCGTGCTCTTGTTCTTTCCTGTTAAGCTAATTCGCACAAATTTAATTTTGCTTTCGGCAAGCATTTTGCTGGTTGTAAACGTAAGCATGAATACTAAAATAAATATTACATATCTTCTCATCATTGTTCCCTTTCCGTTAATTGGATGATTTTTAAGTAAACCAAATTTTATGAAGAAAGCAGATTTAATTTCTACTCTCCCTTAAACCATTCACTGGCATAAACATCCCTGATTTTTTTTGTTTGAGCATCAACGATAAATTCAATATCCGTCGCATACATTAAATCATACTGATGCGAATGAAAAATAAAAATCTTCTGTCCTTCATCGTACCAGATTGCCCATTGTGGCTTTTCTGTCAGTTGTAATTTCGATTGTTCGATAGTAATTTGTTCTTGCAATTTTTGCCTGATGCGATGGTATTCCTCATTCACATTTTTAATAAGCTTTTGCGTATTAAAAACAACTTCATAATCGATGGGTTCTAAATGATGGTCAGAAAGCGTTTTTTTTATTATGGAATAAGTGACAGATAATTCTATGATTTTTCCTCTGATTTTTACCAGCGTCCCATCGGGGCATTGCAGGTTGGATGACAGGGGAATATAAAATTTTCCATCGTTATAAATTCTAATTACTGGATATTTGTCGATGAAAACATTTTGATCACAATAAACGCCAGTGAATTCCATAACAGAATCAATGCTGGCATTGGCGATTAAAGAGCCGCCTGAAGTTCTCATCTGTTGTGATGATGTGTAGAAAGATTCACCGATATGAAACTGGTAAGATGGTAAAGTACAATGAAATGCGAAGAAAGTGCCCAGTAAAATGAGTTTTAGCTTTTCCATTCAATTAACTTTTAATAACTATCAAGTTCCGTACTGATTCCATCGCTTGGAGCGATGGAATCAGTACATTATGCTGAAATATACTATTTGTTGAACAAAAGTACAACTGAAAATGTTGCAAATTATTTTGAAGGAAATTGTTTTTTGTTAAAATTTTACTTGACATTTTTGTTTCATTGTGTTATATTTTGAGCTTGACAATAATTGCTACTATCAAGTATTACTAATATCAAATTTAAAGCCATGCCTGATCAAAACAACAAACTTTACTCCGTTGAGCTAGCAGAAATCACATCACTATTATTTGCCAATTGCAATGAGAAGGAAGCTCGACATGCAGCGAAATATGGCGTATCAACGGTTGAATCCCGATGCATCCGAAAACTTTATGAAAAAAAACAGTTAACCGTAAATCAAATGGCGCGGGAAATGTCATTAACCAGCAGCCGCGTTACACGAATCATTGATGGATTGGTAGCAAAGAAAATGGTCGTTCGAGAGAGCGGTGAAAACGATCGCCGTATTTATAATCTTTCGCTAACGCCAAAAGGCGAAAAACTGGCGAATGATTTAATTCAGGATCATGTTAAAATTCATGAAGAAATCATCAAGAAAATTCCAGAAGAATATCATCATTCAATGATTGAAATTCTTAAAAAGCTAAATGAAGCGGTTGAATCATGGCTGGAAAAATAGCTGTTTGTTTATGGCTGGAAAGATTTTAATCCTTTCAATGGTTGGTAACCATTGAAAGGATTTTTTAAAAGAAAAATAAGTTTTATGAAATAAAAATTTATCGAGGAAGGAAAATATGGCAAAACTCACTAAAAAAGATGTCTCCTGGTTACAGGAGAAATTCAGCTCTCGAGTCACGTTTGATAAGACCGAACGAGTTCTCTATGGGCATGACATCGCAGCCATGCCGAAATTATTTAAACCATTGATCGGCAACACGACCCCAGATGCAGTGGTGCAACCTGAAAACGAACAGGAATTAGTGACACTGGTCAAATGGGCTGCTGAGCGAAAAATTCCGTTGACACCCCGGGCGAAAGCATCATCAGGCTATGGCGGCGTGTTACCCACTCGAAAGGGAATTGTGGTCGATTTCTATCGGATGAAAGATGTTTTGGATGTGGATAAGAAAGGTTTAACAGTAACCGTTGAACCGGGAATTACCTGGGAACAGTTGGAAAAAAAGATCGACACCAAAGGACTGATGTTGCGACTTTATCCCTCGAGTTATCCCTCTTCATCGGCTGGTGGTTGGCTGGCACAGGGGGGCGCTGGATTTGGTTCATACCAATATGGCTGGTACTCGGAAAATGTGGTTTCTGCCCGAGTCGTGCTCCCCAGTGGAGAAGTGAAAGAATTTTTGGGTGATGAATTGGAATTAATTGCTGATGCTGAAGGAATTACAGGAATCATCAGCCAGGTAACTCTCAAGGTTCAACCATGGACCAAAATTGATGTCGTAGCCGTTGCCTTTGCCGATCCAGCCAAGCTAACTGCTGCCATGGATGAAGTTGTTGATAGCGATCTGCCAATCTGGTCGATCATGTTTATCAATCCCCGGATGGCGGAGATGAAAAACCGTGCGC
>SMTZ1_10003355_pt1 | contig 26766 bp, 24 predicted proteins | sample DeeMarSWOR136_30_FD_25667 | JGI IMG/M metagenome (IMG submission 25667)
CGTGCACCAGCGCCACGGAAGAATTGCTGAAGGCTATTCCGGCCATGAGTGCGCCCATCATGGTCTGCTCTCTCGCCTCCAGGTTTTTGCCGTCGGCCCACGCCTGCCGCAGGTTGCCGGCGATGTGCTCTATGGCGGATATACAGAAAATATCGCTCATCGCCTGGGCTTTTACCGAAACGTAAGCTTCGATGGCGTGGGTCAGCGCATCGATTCCGGTGGCGGCGGTGATATCCGGGGGCAGGAGTATGGTCAACTGCGGGTCAACGATGGCGATTTCGGGCATGAGGAAGGGACTTCCGATGAGCATTTTGACGTCCTTTTTCGTATCGGTGATGATGGTAAATGGAGTAACCTCGCTGCCCGTCCCCGCCGTTGTGGGCACAGCGATTACCGGTATCCCTCTTTGGGGAATCTTGCCCAGACCCATGTAGTCCTCGATTGTGCCGGCATTGCTGGCCATGACCGATATGGCTTTGGCGGTATCCATCGGGCTGCCGCCGCCAACGGCGATGAGGCAGTCGCAACCGTTCCCCCGAAGTGCCGCCAGACCTTCCTGAACGTATTCGGCGATGGGTTCCATTTCGACGCCGTCATAGATGACATATCCCACCCCGCTCTGCTGTAAGGATTCCACAACACCATCGATTATGCCCAGCTTCACCTGGTTCCGGTCGGTCACCATCAGCGCTTTCTTCAGGCCCAGCTTCTGACACTCTTCACCCACCTGCTTTGACGAGCCGGAACCGGTGATAACGGTTTTGGGAATCCGAAAAGCTTTGACGGGCAGCATAATGTTCCTCCTCAAACCAGCAACGGGCAAAATTGACGACATCAGTCTATTATATTCAGCCTAGCACGTCAATCCATATCGGAACTGGCTGAATTTAACGGTTTGACAAACGGGGTCTTCACCATTACCATAATGCCATATCCGTGATTGCAGTGTTATAATTGATAAAGGAGGCGCGAAAAAGATGGTCGAGGAAACTTACGAACTGTCCATGACTCCGGAATACCTGAAAAGAATCGAGGATATCATCACCGCGGGAGGACGGGCTTCACTGTACGGGCCGGAAGACGCGATAGCGGCGATGAAGCAGCCGAACTTCGACAATGAACGCATGTGGAGTCTACTGCGCGGCTCTTACGACATCCACCAGCACACCGGGCCCTCAGCCACCACCCAGCGCCTTTTCGACCAGATTGAGTTTGCCCGTCAGGCCTGCGAGGTGGGGCAGGCGGGCATTGTCTGCAAGGACCACACCCTACCCACCGCTCCTTCGGTGCAGCTCACCCAGAAGGTCATTGATCAATGGGCTGAGGAACACAACAAGAAGAAGACCGAGGTCTTTGGTGGTGTGGTGCTCAATTACGCTGTGGGCGGGCTCAACCCTGATGCGGTCGTGGCCAGCTACCGGGTGGGTGGCAAATACGTCTGGCTGCCCAACATGGACGCCGCCCATCATCGCAGCGTGACCCGCCATCCCAAAGGCGGCGGCATCTCCGTCATCGATGAACAAGGTAACGTGGTGCCGGAGATGAAGGAAATCTTGAAACTAATGGCGGAAACGGACATGGTGCTCGGCCTGTGCCATCAGAGCACGGCAGAACGTTTCGCCGTGGTCAGAGAAGCGGTGAAGCTCGGTGTGGAGCGCATTGAGGTCAACCACGTCAATTACCCGCTGACCATGGTGACTCCGGAACAGGCCAAGGAACTGGCCGATATGGGAGCCTATATCGGCATCTACGCCATGCATCTGGCACCGCCGGCTTTTGTCTGGGACGAGGCCATGGCCTTCTATAAAGCGGTCGGACCGGAAAGAATCGTTTTCGGCTCGGACTGCGGGCACATTGAGACCGGCATCCCCTGGGAGCAGATGCGGAAGATGATTCTCGGCTTCCTGTTCCGCGGCGTGCCTGATGAACACATCAGAATGATGTGCCAGACCAACGCGCACAATCTGCTGCATTGAGTACACCTGTAGGATATTGAGGTGATAAGATGACTGAGAAAAAACGTATCTTCAGATTGATGTTCGTTAAAATCAAGCCAGCATATTATGAGCTATCTGAAGAAGAACAGAAAGAGTTCATGCGTAAGGATCGCGAAAAAATGGAAGAACTCGGTTACAAACTGCATTACATGATTGACTGCAGCTGGTCAAACGAAGAGTGGCAATTTATTGGGGTTGAGGAATGGCCCAGCATGGAAGCTATTGAGAAGATTACCAAATTCCACGAGGAAGAACTGGAAGCATCCAAGTACGCTGAATATAAGACTTATTTGGGTACTCCTGTGTACGATGAATACGCTCAATCTGGGACGAACAGATGATTCTATCTTTTAGCTAACTTTGGACTGTCACAATAAAAGTGGAGGTGGGATGATGGCGAAACAGAGCAATTTACAGTTTACGGAAAAGCCGGAGCTGAGGCGGCCGTACCTAGTCTGCGGCATTAACGGCTGGGTGGACGGCGGGGAGGCGGCCACGGGCACAACTCAGTACCTGGTCAAGAAACTGCGTGCCCAAAAGTTCGCCGAAATGCCTCTTGACCGTTACCATGTCTTTCAGGTGCCGGGACAGCTCTCCCTCAGGCCCCAGATAAAAATCGAAGACGGCCTGCTCAAAGAACACGTCATGCCGCGGAACGAGTTCTTTTACTGGGTCAGCCCGCATTCGGATCATGACCTGATTCTCTACTTGGGCACAGAGCCGAACACCAACTGGGAAGAATACTCGGAGAACATACTGAACCTGGCCGCGGAATTCGGTGTGGCCAGAATATACGTACTGGGCGGCGTTCTGGACAAGACGCCGCATACCAAGGAGGCCGGCGTGTTCTGCGCCTGTAGCTCCAAAGAGCTACGGCAGGAAATGCTGAAGTACACCATGCAGTCGAGCAACTACGAAGGGCCGGGCAGTTACAGCATCACCATGCTCTCTCTGGCGCAGAAGAGAAAAATGCCCTTCGTGAGCATTATCGCCCGCGCCACCTACTACCCCGAATACAACGTCGTCATCCCCCGCAATCCCAAGGCTATCAGGGCAGTTGTTCTCCGGTTGAACGACCTCTTGCATCTCAACCTGGACATCTCCGACCTTGACCAGGAGGCCGAGGAGCTGGAGGTGAAACTCAACTTCATGGCGAGCCATAACCCGGAGTTCCAGGCCTATATCGAAGAGCTGGAGAAGGAATACGTCGAGGTCAAGTACGAAGCGCCGCTCGACATCACGGCCAATGAGGCGGTACAGCTGGCCGAGGAATTCCTGAAGGAATCCGGGGAAGAATAGTTATCCCCGGCGCGGCTAGTAGCCCTCTTCGGCAGCGGCGATTATGGCCTTCAGGTTCTCCAGCGGGGTCTGCAGCGATATGGCACACTCCGGCCCGATGGAGTCAACGCCCGCTTCTATATTATACCTGGCCTGCCGATGGACATCGTCCGGCGTGCCCTGCAACAGGGCCTCGATATTGCTGATTCCCCCCAGCAGCGATACCTGGCCGCCAGCCGCCTCAACCGCCTTCTTGGGGTCATTCTGCCACTCGAAGTGGTAGCCGTCATAGCCCTCGGTTGCGATGTCCGGAATACGGTCGAGGCATTTGCCACAGATGTGCAGGATGGTCGGCCCGCCTATCTGCGCCAGCATCCTGTGGTGCACCGGCACCAGAAATTCAGCATAGGTCCCGGCGCTGACCATGGCGCCGGTGGCGTGGTCGGGAAGCACCACCGCATCCGCACCGGCGCGGAGCTGGGCATTGGCGATAGCAATGGTTACTGGCATATATGCCTCCAGGTATGCCCGCACCTGGTCGGGGTCAAGGCGCACCAGGATGAGGAAGTCCTCTACGCCGACGGTATGGTAGCAGATGGTCCAAGGCCCCATCACCTTGCCCAGAATGGCCACACGGTCGCCGTACTCATGGCGGAGCAATGATATAGCATCGAGCACCACCTTGATGGACGGTTTTTCCAGCAGGTTGTCCGGGATAACAACGTCTCCCGGGCTTTTCACCGGATGGGTCATCGTCTCCGGCATCATGTTATCGTTGCCCCAGTTCACCTCGCAGCCCAGGGCGGCCGCCTCCTGCTGGACGCTGAACTCGGGCATGATGGTATCAAAGCCCAGAACCTCATAGCCGGCGGCGGCCAGCTCCGCCATGGCTCTAGCATCGGTATGGGCTTCGGGAAAATGGACGCCGACCTTCTCGATAAGTTCCACACAGGCGACCGATGTTGGGTTGGAGGCCGAGATGCGCTTGCCTTTACGTCCGCCCATCAGGTTGGCCAGGAAACGCCGCCTCGGCGTCAGGTCAGGCTTCTCTCCATTGGTCTTGGCGTTCATCTTCCTCACTCCTAAACTTCGATTGGCAATCTGCCGTATTTATCGATGAGCTCGACGACCCGGCCCACGCGGTTGATGTCGCCATCAAAGGGTAGATTGTCGCCCATACCAACGATGAACCGGTACCCCGGTGCCATCTCCCGAAACATGTTTTTAATATAGTTATCAAAATCATCGTCGTTGTACATCGGCTCGAACAGTATTGACGGAATCCCGCCCCAGATGGTTACCTCATCACCGAGCTGTTCCCGGAATTCCCTCATGCTGACCAGGGTCTGGGGGGCGGGGGTAATCGCCTCGGCGATGTCAATGCCGGTCTCCCGGAACAGTGGATTCAAACGCCGCATCTCGCCGTCGGTGTGCGCCATGACCAGGCGTCCGTAAGAGTGGAGAAACTCGCTTACCTCCTGAAACCAGGGAACAAAGTACCTGCGGAATACCGGCGTCTGGATATCATCGCTCCAGTTGGCGCAGATATTGAATATCTCCAAGTCGCACTCTATGCCCACCTGCAGCTTTCTCCGCTCCAGGTCCTTCACCGCCTCAATTAATTCCTCCACCCGCGCTGGGCGGTCGGCCAGCTCGTAGAAGAACTGCTCATAGCCTATGATTTCACGCATGACGCGCTGCACCGGCGACCAGAGCCCGCCAGCGGCGGTCATCACCATGCCGTCCTCACCGACTTCCTCCCGTAATTTGTTAAATGCCTCGAAATTGTCCGCCGGCTCGGTGTGCTCCATGACGTACTTGAGCACTGGGTAGTCTTTCTCACTCTTGAAAAGCTTCTCCATCTCATACCTGATCCAGGGGCCTTCAGAACTGTCAAACAATTCTTTTTTAGCCACGTTGCCAAAGGGGGTATGGTACTCGGTGGTGATGTAGGGCGGGTCGTTTGTCTCCACCACCTCCATATCCCGGTATTCTTCTCTGGTTACGGCAAAGAAGCGTGCCTGAGCGCCAGCACCCTGGTCGCGCAGGATGTCGGTCTGGCTCCAGCCTTGATATTTATCGGGGAGGGTGCCGTGGGCGGAGTGGTAGTTATACCACACGTCGATGCGTGCCCCGAAGGGCAGCTTGTCCAGCTTTCCCCCCCGTGCCGCCGCCAGTATCTGCTGCTTATGGGTCATTGTCATCTTGTCTGTGTCTTGGCCAACGCTACTTGCCGATAAGCTCCCGGCACACCGGAACCGCCCGGCCACCGTCATGGGCATAGCCGTCGGCACCGATATAGTTAGCGTAGTCCTGCGTTACCGGCGCCCCACCGACGACCACCTTCACGCTGGAGCGCAGCCCCGCCTCCTCCAGCCCCTTGATGACCCTGCCCATCACCGGCATGGTGGTGGTCAGCAGGGCCGACATTCCCAAGATGTCAGCCTTTTTCTCCTTTACCTCGTCAATGAATTTCTGCGCCGGCACGTTGAGCCCGAGGTCAAAGACCTCAAAGCCGTTCCCGCTCAAAAAGGTGGCCACCACGTTCTTGCCGATGTCATGCATATCTCCCTCAACGGTGCCGATGACCACCTTGCCGATGGTGGGAATGCCGGTCTGCTCGAGGGCCGGCGCAAGCACCTCGAGGGCAGCCTTCATCGCCCGCGCTGCCATGAGCATATCGGGCAAAAAATACTCGCCGCTGGAGAACTTCTCGCCCACCGCGGCCATGCCCGCCTGCAATCCCTGTGCGATGATTTCCTGTGGATTGGCGCCGCTACCAAGCGCCGCCTCGGTTAATGCCACCGTTTTATCACGGTCACCCTGGTCAAGCGCCTGGGCTATAAGAGAAAAATCCGCCATCTGAATGACTCCTTTCTTACCCGGTAAAAACTGCATATGGTTAAACATATCAATTCTAGGCAAAAGCAACATAATTGTCCAGAAAGAGACGTAACTCCGTGAAGCAGTCAGGCAACATATAACCGGTGCTCTTTGATATAGCGGTTGACCGGCTCGGGAACAAGGTGGCGTACGGAAAGGCCCCTAGCCACCCGTTCCCTGATATCCGTGGCGCTGATGTCAACCAGCGGCTGCTTCATGAGCATTACCCGCTGCTTTATGCCCGGCAGCTTGGCTTCCAGCGCTTTCAAATCCGGCTTTTTCACGCCCGGCCTCGGCGCTGCCACAAAATAACACAGCTGAATGAGGTCCAACGCCTCATGCCACTGCGGGAGCTGCATCAGGTTGTCCTGCCCCAGTATGAAGAATAATTCATCCGCCTCTTCCAGGCTTTCTTTTAACGCGTTAATGGTATCAATGGTGTAGGTTGGTCCAGGCCGCTCTATTTCCATCTCAGAGATTCTGAAATAGGGTGTATCGTCCAGCGCCAGCCGCAGCATCTGCATCCGGTGTTCGGCCGGCGTGATGATGTGTTCTGTCTTGAGCCAGGGCTGACCGGCCGGGATGAAAAGCACCTCGTTCAAATTGAGCTGCTCTCTGACCACTTCGGCCATGATTAGATGCCCGTTGTGCACCGGATCAAAGGTGCCTCCCAGAATACCCACGTTCATGGCATTACCAGTCCCACTCCAGCGTTCCGCAACGTACTCTGTCCCCGGGTTTTATACCTGCCTTTTCCAGCTCCCTGACAAGGCCGGCCCGGGAAAGCTGCTGCTTGAACTGGGCGCGCAGCTCACCCTCAGTAACCCCCCGCATGGCCACGATGCGTTCTAGTTCCGAAGCCTGGATAACGAAGGTTTCTCCTTCTTTCCTCACCCTTTTGCCGCTGTCTCTGGGTTGAGGGCGGAAAATCTTCCTCGGCCTCTCCTCTAGAACAGCAAGGCCCTTGCCTATCTGGCTCAGTTTTTCGGCCACCTCTGTCATCAGTTCCCCCACGCCCTGCCCCGTCTCCGCGGACACGAGATATACCTGAATCCCTGCCTGCTGAAATAGTTCCTCCATCTCCTTTTGCCTGGCGGCCACCGACGGCAGGTCGATTTTGTTCACAGCGACCAGCTGTGGTTTTTGCGCCAGCGCCGAGTCATATAGCGCGAGCTCATTATTTACCCTTACCATGTCTGCCACCGGCGATTCGTGGCTGCCATCAATGAGATGCAGCAAGATTTTGGTGCGCAGGCAGTGACGGAGAAATTCATGCCCGAGGCCACGCCCAAGGTAGGCATCCTCAATCAGGCCCGGTATTTCGGCCAAGACAAAATTCTGCTTTCCAGCCTCAACCGCTCCTAGAATCGGTTCAATGGTGGTGAAGGGATAGCTGGCAATTTTGGGCCGGGCGGCGGAAGCTCTGGCCAGCAGGGTAGACTTGCCAACGTTGGGGTAACCAATAATGCCGACATCAGCGATGAGCCTCATTTCCAGTATGATATCGCGTTCTTCTCCGGGTTCTCCCCGCTGCGCGATGCGCGGGGCCTGATGGGTTGAGGAAACGAAATGCGCGTTGCCCATGCCACCCCGCCCACCCTTGGCTACAATCGCCTCCTCACCGGTCTCCTTCAGGTCGGCAATCAGTTCATTGTCAGGCATCGCTTTTTTATCTGTTACCAGTGTACCAAGAGGCACCGTCAGTACAAAGTCACTGCCGTTCCTGCCACGTTTTTTCTTGCCGGCACCATGTTTGCCATTTGCGGCACGATATACCTTGCGGTACCAGTATTTTCGTAAATCGGTTACGGCTGACTCCGCTCTGACTACCACATTGCCTCCGTTGCCTCCATCTCCACCATCCGGCCCACCGTAGGGTACAAACTTCTCCCGCCGAAAACTGATTACACCATCACCACCATCGCCGGCTTTCACGTGTATTTCCAGTTTATCTATCATGACAACAGATTACCAAATTATAGAATCCGTTTATTATCAATAATTATACACATTATTCTAGAAATATATGAGGGAATAATAATTATAATAGTAAACCTTTTTAAATTTTATATTCTTATTACGCTGTATTCACGGGAGCAAAGGGCAAACCTTACAATTAATTGGCAAAAATTAGGCAAAAATAAGTAAAAATTAAAAAATTAGGAAAAGAGGAACTGAAATCAAGCAAGTAAGGCAAAAGTGGGTGCGGTTTAAACTGCTGTTTATTTTAGAGGAGGATTGATTATTTTTTGAATATCGGCAAGCTGGTGTTTTAATGATTTGTTACTGTTTAACTCAGCAGAAAACTTCTTGCAGGCATTGGTCACGGAAGATGGGTCTCTATTCCCTAGCAGGGCTCCAATCTGGGCTAGAGAACAAGCAGTCTCCTGACGGAGGAGATACATGGCGATGCGCCGGGCCAGAGACGTTTCTTTATCTCTCTTGCTGCCTTTCAGGTCTTCCGGTTTCATGTCGAAGCTGTGGGCCACGGCATTGATCACCAAGCTTTGCGTGCTTAAATCGAACGTTCTTTCCCTGCTGCCTATATCGGCAATTGCCTTTTCCGCGAGGTTCAGAGACGGCGGAGAGTTGAACAGCTTGGCGAAAGCGGTCACGCGATTCAATAACCCTTCCAGCTCCCTTATATTTTGTGGAACCTGGCTGGCCAGGAAGTCAAGTACCTCACTGGCGATATCGATCTCCTTCTGCAAGGCTTTTGACTGCAATATGGTTCTGATGGTTTGCCGGTCGGGCGGCTGGATATCAGCCACCAGCCCCCACTCGAAACGAGAACGCAGCCTTTTGTCCAAGAGTGTAATTGCTTTTGGGGGGCGGTCACTGGTAATCACTATCTGGCGGTTAGCATTGTGGAGTGAGTTAAAGGTATGGAAAAAGCTCTCCTCTGTCTGCTTCTTGCCGCTGATGAAATGGATATCATCAATAAGAAGCATGCCGGCATGGCGATACTTCAAATGAAAATCGTCGATTTTCTTCTGGCGAACGGCACTGACGAATTCATTGGTGAACTGTTCGGCGCTGATGCAGATGGCTTGGATATGCTTGGACTGCGCTACGTGGGCAATGGCATGCAGGAGATGCGTTTTACCCAGCCCAAAGCCCCCGTAAATATAGAGCGGGTTATAAATCTTGCCCGGGTTCATGGCAATGCCCTGCGCTGCTGCATAGGCGAGTCTATTGCAGTCGCCGACGATGAAATTATCGAAAATGTATTTTGGATTGTACTGGGTGGAGGCTGATAGCGCAGAGATGAGAGTGCCCGGATCAGACTTGTGCCCGTTCGATGAATTGTGGTATCTGCCGTTAACCTGAAAAGAAACCTGGATCTCCGGGGAAGCGGTGAGGTGGATGAGTGTCTTTTCGATCAAGGAACGCTGGTTCCTGTCCAGATATTCGGCGATAAAAGTATTGGGCACGCTAACGATAAAGCAGCCATTCTGGTACTCGAGGCCTTCCGTTTTTTCCAGCCAGGTTCGGTAATTTGACCTGCTGACCTGTACCTGCAATTCGCCCAGGGCTACGCCCCAAATTTCTCGCGCTGACCTAATTTCCATTAACTAATTCAAAAAGCAAAAATATTGTAACTATATATCGTACGTCCCTTTATTTGGGATTCGGTACCTCCCTTTTTGGCAAAAAATACCCCTCATAAAACATAGTGTCAGAAACTTATTTGGGGGTGGTTGCTTGCTGGAAGATTACTTATGCCAAAAAATCAAACGATTAATAGGATACTACTGTGCCTTTTCTCTGGCAAGGTATTTGCTGGTAATCGCTGGGCATTTTTAAACCGTCCCAACCCTTACCAGGTTTTTCAAACTCTCTGTTTTGCCCGATTTTGCAGTAATAAATACAAAAATCAAGTTGTTGTAAAAAATTAACAATGTTACAATTTTACACGATGAGGCCGGAATTGCGCGTGCTTTTCATGGGTACCCCGGAATTTGCTGTTCCCCCTCTTGAGAAATTGGTGCAGGGGCATTATCCGGTGGTGGCGGTTTACACGCAGCCTGATAAACTTGGGGGCAGGGGGCGCTCTTTGGTCATGTCGCCGGTGAAGAAGGCGGGTTTGAGTGCTGGCCTACCGGTAGTGCAACCGACGAGCTTGAAGGACAGTGAGACCGTGCAGCAGCTCGCCGGTTTTCGGCCGGAGGTGATTGTGTTGGCGGCCTTCGGGCAGATATTGCCCGGGCCGGTTCTGGATATACCGCGCTATGGATGTCTCAATATTCATCCTTCGCTGCTGCCCAGATATAGAGGCCCATCGCCGGTGGCGGCGGCGATACTCGCTGGCGATGAGGTCACCGGTGTTACCATGATGTTGATGGACCGTGGCCTGGATACCGGGCCAATATTAACTCAGGAAAAAGTGGCGATATCGCCGTCGGATACCACGGGTTCGCTTTCGGCCAGACTCTCTCATATGGCAGCGGAGACGCTTCCAGATGTGCTTGTTCGCTGGACAGCGGGTGAAATCACGCCCCGTCCTCAGGATGAGGCCCGGGCTACCTATTGCGCCGCCATCAAAAAAGAGGACGGCGAGATTGATTGGCAGCTCTCCGCGGAGGATATATGGCGACGCGTTCGCGCCTACCAGCCCTGGCCGGGGGCGTATACCAGCTGGCGCGACCGGCGGCTGGAAATCATTGAGGCCGTGGCTCTGCCGGCGGAAGGTGGGCTCAAGACGGGCCAGGTGGTGGCTTTGCCCTGCGGGGGAGCTGGTTTTGGCGTAGGCACAGGAGACGGCATTCTCGGCGTCATCAAAGTGCAGCTCCAGGGGAAACGGGCCATGTTGGCGGCTGATTTCCTCAGAGGGCAGCGGCAGTTGGTCGGCAGCGTACTGCCGAGCTAGGAGATAATATTGGTTTCGGAAAACAACTTGGATAAATTTGAGACGCTGGTGGCGATAATCGCCCGACTGCGTGGACCGGGAGGCTGCCCCTGGGATAAAGAACAGACCCATGAATCGCTGCGCGAAGCGCTGCTGGAGGAGAGCTATGAGGTTCTGGAGGCACTCGACGAAAAGAGCCGCCGGAGGCTTTCCGAGGAACTGGGCGACCTGCTGATGCAGATTGTCTTCCACGCACAGATAGCGGCGGAAGCGGGTGAATTCCAGATTTGTGACGTGATAGAGGGTATCAATCGCAAGCTTCTCTACCGGCACCCCCATGTCTTCGGTTCGGTAAAAGTCAAGGACGCCGGCGAGGCACTGGTCAACTGGCAGGCGCTGAAGCAAAAAGAAAAGGGAGGAAAAGCCTCGCTGCTGGCTAACGTCCCGAAGAAGCTCCCGGCCCTGAGCTATAGCCAGGAAATCCAGGACCGGGCGGCGCGGACCGGCTTCGACTGGGAGAAAATCGAGGGCATCATCGATAAGCTGGCCGAGGAAGTTGCTGAGCTGAAAGGGGCAGAAAATCAGCAAAAGAAGGAGCACGAGTTTGGCGACCTGCTCTTCACCATGGTCAATGTCGCGCGCTGGCTGGGTCTGGACGCGGAGTCAGCGCTGCGGGAGGCCAACGTAAGGTTTTATAAGCGTTTTTCCCATATGGAGGAGACCTGCCGCCAGCGCGGCGTGAACCTGGCTGACCTGTCCTTTGCGGAACAGAACGAACTGTGGGAGGAAGCCAAGCGAGCAGTCGAAGATAAATAAGGATGCCAAGTCCGGGCTTGCCTCAAGGACTCTGAAACCATCCTCAACGCTCGCTCCTTCCTCACGTCCTGGTCCGGTAGCTATCATGATTCCCTCATGTAAAATAGTAATAGTTAATACCGGCGACCCACATGCGCAATCTCAGGATACTCACCGATTGCCATTCCCTTTTCTTGTTCCCACCATTATATTCTCTGCGTTATACCGCCATCAACCACCAGCGTCGTTCCCGTTATGTACTTTGCCTCATCTGATGCCAGAAATAGGGCGGCATAGGCAGTATCCCAAGCGTCACCCTGCTTGCCGGTGGGACATCTGGCATCGCGCTGTTTCCACAGCTCTTCAAGGTTCCCCTGGTAGCTACTTTTGGCCATGGACTCGACTATCGGTGTTTTCATGAGGCCGGGTAATATGGCATTCGCCCGGATCCCTTTGGCCGCATATTGAATTGCTATCTCCCTGGTGAGGGCAACCACTCCGGCCTTCGATACCGCATAAGCGAGTGCTGGACGCGGCACTCTTATCGCATGGATTGTAGAGATATTTACTATGGCGCCGTTTCCCTGCTTTTCCATATACGGCAGGGCATACTTGCAGGTTAAGAACATGCTTTTCAGGTTAATGTTCATCACCTTATCCCATTGCTCTTCGCTGGTTTCATCAATCCCGTAACGTGACGAAATCCCCACATTATTATGCAGGATGTCAATCCGGCCAAAAGTCTGGATACAATTTTCAATCATGCTTTTACAGTCGGCGGATTTTGCTACATCCGCCTCAAATACGACGCAATCTCCGCCTTCTTCATTGATCAGCCGCCTGGTCTCCCCGGCTGCCTCCAGGTTACAGTCGACGGCCATCACCTTGGCCCCTTCTCTGACAAAAAGAATGGCCGTGGCTTTTCCATTCCCCATGCCGGGGCCGCTGGAGCCGGCTCCGGTAACAATGGCCACTTTCCCTTTGAGACGCTCTCCCATCATTCACCCTCCTGTTTTTATGGATATTCCTTCTATCGAGAATGCGATAACACACGTGGATGATGGGCGCTCAAGTTACCTGTTTGGTAATAATGACAACGCCCTTATTGCCATCAACTAATACGTGGTCACCGGCCTCGATAACTTCAAGAGGATTTCTCTCCAGTTTATATACCATCGGCGTATGTGAAATAATCGCTCCGGCCACGGTTGTTGGATTGGCGTCAATATTAATCACAGCCGCAGGGGCTTTCCCCGCCTTCTTTAACATATAGAATCCATAGGGGTCGGCGGTGGAGCCTCTCCCAGTGGGGAATATCAGTATCTTATCGGAAACGCTTTGACCTTTAAATTTCGACTGTGGACTGGTGATAATTCCCTCGGTGACGCTGATGTCGCTCAAAAAAGATAGAGCGTCGTAAGTTAGTAGTGCCTCCCCTTCGGCTATCCCCTTCGATGCGCTGCGACCTTTGAGCGTAATGCTTTTCATGGCTCAGGCGTCCCCCCATTTCCCGGTGACGGCGGCATTGATGCATTGTGGCATTGTCCCGAACCAGACCTGGACCCCGCCTGCTTTGAGGTAGTGCGCGGCTTTAGCTGCATTCGTGGCCACGACACCTACGTGAAAGCCTTGCGGGACTCCGCGCCGCAGGAAAGAGCCCGCCGAGCACATGCCGGAGACAACCATACCTCCCGAATTCTCTATAATGTCAACAAGCCCCATCTGCCGGGCCAGCAGGCGCAGTGGTTCGGTGGTGCCGATGATGAGAAGAACGTCGGACTTCACTCTCTTGCCCTGTAAAAGCCGGGCGATTTCATCCATTTCGGTGATGGTGACATGGGGGCAGCCGAGGAACACGTAATCAATACTTGAGTCAGTAGCCGAGCAAAGTTCGGCAAAAGCCTGGTCTATCTCCTTTCTGCCCACTTCGATAGTCGTTTCTGGTTTTTTGCCCCCGAGGGCGACTTCCACCGTAGGTGCCTCGGGGGTTATGCCCACCGCGTGGAACATGGGTATGCCGGCGGAAACACCGAGAGGCGCGCAGAGATATTTGAGTTGCGTTATTGACATATTCGGGGGCAGCCCCAGGAAAATCGGGATTTTATCGACCACCATTTTGCCCACGCCGTAACTCAGGGCATTGTAATCGGCATAGGTGAAAGCCCCGGGGTCAAGGTCGTCCTTTAACTCAACGAGGGCCTGGCCGTGCCTGTTTTCGGGCAGGTGCATTCCGTATAGCGGGGTTTTCCCGGTGAGGGCCGTGGCCAAAGCGGTGGGGCCGGATTCGCGATTAACCCTCACCCCGAGGACCGAGTTGTTAAACAGCACCACCAGTGATTCCGCACCGCCGGAATGCTCCCCCTGTCGCAGGGGATGGATGTAAAACGGGCAACAGGTATAGGTGGGGATTACCCCCAGTCTGGCATATGTTTCCCGGCCAGAGGCAAGGGACTGGCTCATTTCTTCGATATAGCTTTCGGGATAGCCCAGCCTCTCGGCTATCGCCGGTTCCAGAAAAATCGGGTTGATGGTGACGGGAACTCGGAAGTGGGTTGCCCCTTCGACGGACTCGGCTACCAGCTCCCGGGCCCAGCGTGAAAGCTGACCGGTATTCCAGAACTGCATTTCCGGGGAAAGGATGTGTGACGAGGATATGTCGATCAATTTCTCGGCCTCGTATGCCTCACCTATGGCTATCAGTAGTTCCAGCGCCCTCTGCACACCGGGACCAGACTCTCCGGCCAGCATCCGTTCTTCATCTGCGGTCAGTTTCAACTTGCTTTACCTCAGGGGTTTAAACGCTGTTTCCCTATTTAGTCCAGAGGAATAATAGCCAACGCCATTCTATATCTATTGGCCGCTGTTCGTCGATTTTCTGGCTTCCCCGATACTACTGCAGGAGGTCCGCAACCACACTGACATCTTCCAGCTGCTCCAGCCGGCCGATAAGCTCCACTATACGATTCATTTTTTCGGCTTTGAACCCGGCGAATTGAGCACAACGCCTGGCTTTCTGGGCGCAATCCTCAAATGTCATCGGCTTTTCCGGGGAGCCCTTGGCATGAAGCATTTTCTGACTGAAATTTTTACCGTCCCTGGTAGACACCTCAGCTACGTTCAGGGATAGTCTCAGGCTCAGTTTGCTGGCTTCCGCCTCAACATCCTGGTCCAGGAAGCACTCAACCTTGTCCACTTCCTTCAGGCGCTGAGCATCTTTTATGGCTTCGGCAGAGAAGTCTTCTAAAAACACCTCGCCACTGAAGATAGCGCTGCCAATGGTATAGGGAATGCTGAACATGGCATCGCCGACTGTTTTGGGGCGGGATTTGCTTTCACGGGGATGGCAGACGTTGTTATAGGCAGCCTGTCCCACCCTGAGCACAATTTTGTCTATTTCCTGGCCTGCCAGGTTGTTCTTATGTACGATGTCCAGTACATTGTCAATGGGGCACAGGGTATACCCGCAGGAAGGATACGGTTTTATGGCTAAATTCATGATTTCGTATCTTTGTCCAAATCCGTCCAGCAGCCGGTTTAAGTCATGAGGGATTCCCCGGTAATACACTTCATAGAAGCCGGCCTTTGCATCCAGGAATTTCTTTGCCGTTCCGAGCCCGCTTTTGCCCAGTATTGCTGATAGCATGGCCGCTCTGGCGGAGAGACCCTGCTGAAGTGACAGGGTAGCTCCACCGCCAACGTCACGCACCCCTTGAACATTACCGGCGGACTGACTGTAGGCCAGCCCCAGCGCATTCAGCATCTGCTCGGAGTTAAATCTCATTAATTTGCTCGCAGTTATAGCGCCGCCGAAGATACCGCAAACATCTCCCACCCATCCGCTCAATCCGGAACAATAGTCGGGCACCATGCGCATACGGCACATGACCTCCGAGCCGATGGCAATGGCGCTGATGAAATCTCTGCCGCTGACTTTGCCGCAGAGTTCCGCCGTGGCCAGCGCTACCGGTATCATGGTCGGGGGAGGTTGCGTTCCAGTGCTGAAATGATACTGATTAAAATCCAGAGCACGGCCCATCGTGGCGTTGACAAAAACAGCATCGTGGGCCGGGATGGCTATGTCATGGAGGAAAATCCGGCTCTCTGGTTTTCCCTGCCACTGGCTGACTACTTCGAACAACTTTTTGGCCACCGGCGTGGTTGAACCAGCAATCGCTACCCCTATAAGGTCAACGATACTCTTTTTGCAGGCCGTAACCACTTCGGGAGGCAAATCATCATATTCAATTGAGATTACCCTATCTACCAGCTCCTCCTCAATGCTCATTTCATCCTCCTCAGCATTGCCAGTTGGTTGCGCCGCGCCTATCTAATTGCATTATCAGATTTTTAGATTGAAAACTTGGTTCGGGTTGTCGAACAAGACCCTTTTTACATCTTCTTCTTTCAAACCCAGACGCAGCATCTGCACAGCTATCCGTGGCACCGAAAGCGGGTCTGAACGATGGCGTATTCGGCTGTCACTGCTGACCAGAATGCGGTCCATATCATTCTCGGATATGATTCTGGCAGCATCTTCGGGAGTCATTCTGCGCATGGGCAGCACGGAAAGACCAGCCATACAGCCGGCGTTGGTGATTATTCTTGTAGTGCTTGCATCGGAATGGACAATGATGGCCTTGTTTCGCTGGAGTCCAACTTCGTCGATGAGCTTTATATACCGCTCAATCCAGCCGGTCCTTTCCGTTGCTGGTAAATGCAGCACCGCTGGCTTATCGTGTTCCTTGGCAATCCTGAGCTCTGTTTTTAAAATCTCTTCTTGTTTGGTCAAATCCGGGCAGGTACCGGATTTCGGTTCCAGACCGACTTCACCGATACCTACCACTTTCTCCCGTTTCAAATATCCGGGCAATGCGTCAAGTATCTTCTCATAATCGGCAGGGACGGCATTCATGTTAATGCCGGCGATAACATAGATATTGATGAAGTAATCAGATGCACGCTTGGTCTCTCCAACCAGCGTATGTTCGAAGTAGTTGATTGCTGCCTGAGCTGACGTGGCGTAGTCCATACCGCCGGCGGCGTCGGCGATAATGGCTTTGACACCACATGCTGACATAGCTTCCAAGTCCTGAAGGCCGAGGGCCTCCATCATTACATGGGAATCTATCAAATGCATCTGTGACCACCTTTCTGCATATGACTTTTTGTTAAGTTGATAAAAAAATAAGACTAAATCTTTTGATACTTCTGTTCCCGCGGCGGTGACTTTTTCACGTCCACGCCAAGCATCTCTCCAAGCTTGGCATACGCGGGTTTGAGGTCATATTCCTCCTTGTATTCTTCAACGACGGGCAATCCCCAACCGTGCTCCTGGAGGAATCTGGTGCCGGCAACAAAGTCGGGGAGCAGTTCCGGTATCAGTGTGAAGAGAATCTCATCATCCTGGGCACCAGCCAGCCGGCGGTCTCCCTTGCAGGGGATGGCAACGGTGCATTCACGCTTCTTAAGCGCGGGCACGGTCGCGTAAACGCAGGCGGCATGTCCTGACAGCTGGCAGTACAGGTCTCTGCCATCAATCCAGTTTTTAATGATTAAAAGCTGACTGGTCTGTGCTCCAGAAACGTGCATTAAGACAACGTCAGGCATAAAACTGCACGTATTAATGGGTGCCGAAACGATGCCTTTGTAAGCGCCGTATTCCAGGTATGGCATATTCTGACACCATATGGCAGCATCCTCAAGCTTTCTCACGCTATCCGGATAGCGGTGCTGCCCTTCCAAAAAGTAGGGAATACGTTCGGCCAGGCCCAGTCCGATAACAGGTTCGAAACACCACATGTCCTCTTTAAACATGGCGATGGTCAGGTTGGCGCGCTGGGACTTGGCAAAACTCTGGCATAAAGAGTACTTGTGGCCCCAGTCCCTGGTTGGCACAATGGCATCTTCCGGTGTTTCGGCTGCGCTTTTCAGCATTTTAACCGCTACGGGATGAACCCGCATACGCAGCCAGCTTTCCAGTTCCGTACCGTACTGGTGAATTTCTTGCAAAGATAGCATTTTTTCCCTCCTTATTTCAGGATGAATTGTTGAGTCTATCTATCATTTTCCAAGCAGATGCTCGGCTTACCCTGATTGTGAACCGTCCTCGATTGTTACTAACCGGCATGCCCCGCTCTGACCTCTTTGATGAAGTCTGCTACCATTTCCTTTAGGAGGTAACGGGTCTGATAACCAAAGTCCTGGAAGGCAACGGTGTTATCCATCTCGTAGCTGACGCCGCTGTTGGCTATCTTCATGGCTTCGCTTTTATCCCACTCAAAGGTGAGTCGGGCATCAGGGACGTGTTTTTTTACCTGTTCGGCTACTTCAGAGAGGGTGGCCATGAAGCCGTGGACATTGTAAACCCTCTGTCTCAATCTACTTTCCTCCGCCTTCTTGAGCTCTATCATGGCTCTGACCGCATCTTTAATGTAGATGTAGGCGCAGGGGGCGTCGGGATTGGAGTGGACAACGTATGGCTGTCCCTGGGCTGTTCTTTCCATTATCCCTGACCAGTCGCCATAGTAATAGGAAATCTGGCGGGTCGGACCGACCACCATGGCGTACCTTATGGCACGGAAATTAACGCCATACTGTCGGTGGTACTGTTCCCCGAGCCGTTCGCAGCAAACTTTGGTGGTGGTGTACATGTTTTCCGCATTCTGCGGTGTATCATTGGATATTTTTTTGGGAGGGTTATTTAATCCGTAGGTAGCGCCGGAACTAACGAAGATGACATCCTTCACGCCGAGAATGCGGGCCGCCTCCAGTATATTCACCGTACCCAGCACGTTAACCCTGAACCCGTTGGCGGCACTCTCCTCACAGTCTTTACTTAACAGGGCTGCGGTGTGGTATACGGTATCGATATCGTACTTTTTCAACACCTCAAGTACCTGCACCCAGTTGCTGATATCGCCGCTCCGGATTTCCACCCTGCCTTCAAGGTCGGCGGCGCTGGGTGGCAACTTGCTTCTTCTCTGGAATAGAACTACTTCCTCATCATCAGCCAGCAGCTCCCTGGCCAGATAGGTTCCAAACAGCCCGAAGCCACCGGTCACCAGATTTCTTGCCATATATTTCCTCCTTGCTTCAATCAGGGACAAAGGCGACGGCGCGAACCCAGCCGGCACCGGCGTTTTGCACTTTTACCGGAAAGGCGCAGACTTTAAAACCGAAGTGGGGCAGCTGGTCAAGATTGGTCAACCATTCCAGGATGCACATGCCCTTTTCACCGGCAGCGCGATGTCCCTGCATGTAACTTCCGGGTCTCAGTCCTTTCTGGAGGTCAGCCAGCTGCATTCTGGCCGGGCGGTCCCAGATGGCGGCATCAGTGCCGACAACCCTTATACCCTGGTTGCCGAGCCAGAGAGTGGCCTCGCGGGTCATGCCGGCATTGGCCTCGTCACAGCCGGGCTGGCCATAGTGGGCAGAGGCGCCGGTTTTAATAAGGACGATGTCCATAGGCTTAAGCGTATATCCAATCTGCTCGAGTGCTTTCTGCACGTCTGTGGCGGTTATATCTTCACCGGGCTTTTTCCAGCTCAGGTCAATCCAGACCCCGTCGCCGAAACACCACTCAAGCGGTACCTGGTCAACGGTCAGTGCCGGTTTTCCCTCGGCTACCTCATCGTAGTGCCAGGGAGCGTCGAAGTGGGTTCCGGCGTGGCAGGTCAGGGAGGTGAATTGCTCGATAGCGTTGGCTTTGCCACCTATAGCCTCCGGATCGAAGCCGAACTTCTCACTCAGCATCTTCCCCCGTGTGCGGTGGTCAAGATAGGTAATTTCCGCTGGCATCCCGAACCCGCCTCCGTTCATCAGAGGCAAGCTCAGGTCCACCATGCGATAACCTTTCATTGCTCCTCCTTTCGCAGTTCAGGCGCGGTAGCCCTATTTATCAAAAACCTTTGCTAGGTCAGTTTTGCCGCTTTCTAAAATAGTTATTTATTTTATCATCTGATTTGGCAGCCATACAGCCAGTTCGGGTATCAGGAAAACCAGCACCATGACCACCATCATTATTAAAAAGAAAGGCACAATAGCGCGATAAATATCCATCATGGTTACGCCGGGCAAATTCAGCCCCTTGAAGTAGAATAGGACCATGCCGAAGGGCGGCGTCATTATGCCCACCAGCAGGTCCATGGTAAATAGCAGTCCGAACCACAGCAAATCAAAGTCCAGTGCCATGGCAATCGGGTAGAAGATGGGCAGAAAGATAACCGTAATGGGGGTAGCATCGATAAACATGCCCAGGATGAAGACTAGGAACAGTATGCCAACGATGATGGCCCACGGTTGTACCGGCAGTGAAAGCAGCAGTTCGCGCAGGTAGTCCTGTACGCCTAGGACGCCGATAAGCTGCGAGAAGGCAGCCCCGGCGGCTAAGAGCCACATCAGCATGGCGGTTATCCTGATGGCTGTGGTAGTGGCTTTCTGTAAGTTTTTCCAGTTGAGGTTGCGGTAAATGGCGGCGCATATCAAAGCACCAACCGCACCAACCCCTCCTGCCTCGCTTGGTGTGGCTATGCCGAGATAAATCAAACCTAGGACTAAGAAAATCAAAATGATGGGCAATATCGAAACGCGCAGCGACTTCATTTTTTCGCTGAAGTTAACACGCTCTTCAAGTGGCAGGGGAGGGCCCATACCCGGACTTTTCCAGCACCGTATACCGATATAAGCCATGTAGCCAATGGAGGTTATAACGCCGGGGATAATGCCGGCGATAAATAGTTTCCCGATGGAGATTTCGCTGACGGCGGCGACCACAATCATCGGTACGCTGGGAGGAATCAGAGGCCCCAAGGAGCCACCGGCGGGAATAGCGCCAATAATCATTCTCTTGTCATAACCTCGCCGCTCCATTTCGGGGTAGGCCAGTAAACCCAGGGTCAGGGTGGCGGTAGCGGCGGAGCCGGTCATAGCTGCCATAATCGTGGCGATGGCGATTGTGCCCATGGCCAGTCCACCTCTGAGCCCGGCCATCCACTTGTGCATCATGTCATACATAGCGGCGCCCAGGCCGGACATTTCCAAGACGGTGGCCATGAAGATAAAAGTGGGCAGGGCAATGAAGATATCAGTGGTAATGATGGAAAAGAATCCGAGCCCTATGGAACTGGTGGCTGGTAAGCCCCTTAAATACCAGAAACCGATAACCGACAAGCTTAACAGAACAAAGGTTACCGGCAGCCCCGTTAAAAGCATGAGAAGCATGATACCGAGGACGATAATGCTCAATAACCCGACATCTATGTTCATGACCGGGCTACCTCATCGCCTCGTATTGCAATCAGGATGTTACGTATCCAGCCGGCTATTCCCTGCAGCAACGCTGCGGCAACTCCAACCACGATAAGCACTTTAAGCGGGTAGACAACCGGGGCCCAGACGGATGTCCAGTGTTCCTTGATGCGCAATGCGTACTGAGCGCTGATTGACAGTCGCCACATGAGAATGGCGATGCTGCCAACCAGGAATATATACATAATCGTGCTCAGAATAGCTCTCTTCCTCGTTGACAGTTTCTCTATCAGGATATCAACGGAAACATGCCCGTTATGAAGCAGGGCGTAGCCTCCGCCAAGGGCTATGATTGCGGCCTGTATCTGGACGCCCACATCCCAGACCCATATGGTGGGCATATTGAGTACGTATCTTAGGATGACGTCAAAGACAACCAGAAAGGATAAAGGGATCAGAAGCCAGCCGGCAATTCGTCCCATCCACTCATTTATAGAATCAATAACGCGGAGACCTTTTTGCATATTTGCCTCTTGCATTTAGAGTGGAGGGCTGTGACGGTAAAACGCCACAGCCCTCTCCGTACCGGGTTTAAAGCTTTCCGTGATCTTTGAGCTGCGTCTTGACGATTTCTACAAGTTCGGCACTCAGTGGACTCTTTGCCGCGAACTCCGGCCAGATTTGCTCAACACAGCCTTGCCGCAGCATGGCCATATCTTCATCACTCCAGGTCCAGAGTTTGAGACCATACTCCTCCACAGCCTTGCCCATGGCGTAGCCCTGCTGTTCCAGGAGCATTAGGCCGCCCACGGTAAAGTGATAAGGTTGCTCTCTCTCCATCATCGCCCGTATATCATCGGGCAGCTCATTCCAGGCATCCATATTGATGATGAGCGAGTTGATGCACCCGTTGGGGTTGGTAACGAAGTCGGTTACCACTTCTTTAAGCTTGATGGTGTCGAGCGACTGGGCACCGGTCCAGACACCTTCAATGGTGCCGAGCTTCATGGCCATGTAGCACTCTGTGTAGGGCAGGGAGATGGCGGTGGCGCCCATTAATTCACCGTATTGGCCCCACTGACCCCAGAATCGGATCTTATGCCCCTTGACGGAATCCACGTCTGGCAGGGGGAAATTAGCCATGATATTCATGTATTCCATGCCCAGTGACGGGAAGAACTTGATGTTCATTGCTTCATGAAGCGGGGCGACTTTGTCATAGATTCCGTAGTTATACCATCCATCATAGAATTCGCCCACGCTCATCCAGCTTCCGGGCATACCGCCAGCGACATACATCTCCGGTATCTTTTCTGCATACCAGCCCGGCTGTGACCAGGCGGCGTCAATTACTCGCGTCCCGATAGCCTCGAGTCCTTCTGTACCCGGGAAAGCGGCATCGGGTTCAAGCATCTCAATCTGGAGTCGGCCATCCGTAGCTTCCTCAACCCAGCGTGCCCATGAGTGGGACCAGACGCCGGCATGATAAGCTTCTGGAATAGTGGCGTACGGACCGAATGACGGTGATGAGCTTACCGCAACCTGAACTTTCCATTTAATGACTTCAGGAGCGGCTGCGGGAGTAGGCGCTGGGACTGGTGATGGTGCAGGAGAAGGTGCTGGTGCAGGAACGGGAGCTGGTGCAGGGGTAGGTGCTGGTGCGGGAGCGGGAGATGGTGTAGGAGCGGGAGCTGGTGCCGGTGCCGGCGCAGCACAACTGGCCAACATCAAGCCTACTAGCAGCACGGAGGTTATAGCCAATGCTATCAACCTATTTTTACTCATTTCACCTCCTTATTTTGGAAGATACTCCAAATTTAAAAATCTTGTGCTGAACTCTATCACCCCCTTTGCTGTTTTTATTCACGGTAGTTAGTTTACTGCGTAGGTCCTTTATCTTTATATAAGCCCCATCTTGATTTTATGCCCTGATATGGGTATCGATTTCGGCCTGAGAAATATCATCACGCTGATTCTGCTGCCACCAGATATATAAATCCTCAACTTTGTGTACTAGCTGAGCTTTATCCTGGTAGCCAAGCCGGTAACTGATTAGCCCCGCTCCTATTTTTACTAAGGATGCGAATCTCTTACGCTTTTCTTCATTAATCCTGACCATCGGTGCCGAAATAGCAGTCGCGGCTATAACGTTGCCGCTGGCGTTACGTATTACGGAGGCAACCGCCTCGACTCCTTCGTATGCCTGTTCAGAATTAAAAGCAACGCCACTATTTCTCACATTTTGTAGCTCTTTTTTCAATTCTGCTTTAGTTGGTACGGTTTTACCGGTAAGCGGTCTTAAATTTTCCTCCGGGTAGAGACGGTCAATTTCCTTGTCGGTTAACGCACTAAGCAAAGCTTTGCCTGTCGCATGCGCGTAAGCCAGAGATATTGACCCTACGTGAACAACATGCCGCAGTGGATGCTTTGACTCTTCTCGCAGTAACATAGTGATATAGCCTTTATCATCAAGGATCGCAACATTGGTGACCTCGCCGGTAATTTCATTAACTGCCTGGATAACCGGTGCGGCAGCTTCAAACAAATCTGTGGTGCTCAAGTATAAGCTTCCCAAGGTATAAAGGGTGCGACCGACAACATAAGTACCCTTTCCAGGCTTTTTCTCTAGTAGGCCAGCTTTAGTCAGATGTGAAAGAATACGATACACCGTTGGTCTTGGAATATTGAGGCTGTCAGCTATATTGGAGACTGTTAACTCTGGTTTACGTGGGGAGAACAGAGTTAGAATTGCTATGGTTTTTTGTAAAGACTTCATATGAAATGAAATTCATAAAATAGATTTAATTATCACATTGTGATTATATAAATTCATAATGTGATAATCCATAATAAATTATAAGCACTTTTTCATTGATGTCAACCCCTTTTTGGAATTTTTTACAGACTTTGAGTAATTATTTTGCTAACCGAAAAGTCCCTGGGAGAACGGGTATTTAATGGGGGCAGGTCAAAAACAAGGCTTCGACTTTATTGCTTTGCCCCATTCCCAACAAGTGAAAAGGGGGACTTTTGGGGATAGCTGAAAGTTTTATAAAGCAGGCCGGTGAGGTTTGAGGGTAGTTTGTTTTTTCCGTAGTGTGCTGCGGATTATAATAATACTCAGGGCATTGTATCTATTTATATGTAACTGATGCTCTACAGCTTCTCAGATATAACTAGCTCAGCGCCCGCTGGCGTATTATCAATATCAAGAGTGATTCCTTTGAGCTTGGTTGCAAGTTCAGATTCAACTATTAACACTCTTGTGCCCTCGTATTCTACTACTTGGTCACCCGATAGCTCTATATCTATACCCAGACCTAAAATTCCTTGCCCTCTATCTATCAACCGCAAACGAGCCCCTGGCCAGTCTACTTTCTCAGATAGCATCCTTTTTAATTCCCGGCAAGCACCTTCTGTAACAGATAACATTTCTTACTCCGATAATAAATTTTAGTTTTTTAGTTCTTGGCTTGAATATTAGAAGTATTAGCGCATAAGCTCCTTAATTAAGCAATGTGAGATTGCGTCATGTATCATAGCTATCTAAAAATCCTGCCCTGGTAAAAGTATCCTATGAAAACCACAAAGTCGGCAATGCTCATAGCGCCGCGAAATCTTATAATATCCTTTTCTATCACAGCATGGGCAGAACTCAAACTTTATTCCAATATTATTGAAGCTGCTCGTTTTTACGGGTTTCGCTTTTTCACTCGTGTTACAGGTAACATTTAGATGATTCATATCACTGACCGTTTATTTTTTTGCTTTATTCACGTGCTAAGTATAAGTTAAATTAACATAAGTTAAGTGTAAATCCCAAAATGGTATTAGTACTTATGTCTTGCAGGCATAGCATGGCCATAACATCGAGTGTGAGTACAGTTAAATTCTCCAGCGCACTTTGACATCGCTATATCGGGTGCTATAATTCGTGCTATAAGGTAGTGATTGAAATGGTATCTCGTGCAGAAATAATAGAGAACATTGAGCAAATAGTTACCGGCGACTATACGAGATGGACAATTGGTTTGACTGAAGACCCTGAGAGGCGGAAGGAAGAACATAAAAATCCCCGCAATGTGGTATCAGTGGCAAGCAGATTCCCAGCTAAACGCAAAGTATATTGAAATGTACTTTCAGGGCAAGGGGATGTGGGGATTTCCACCTGATGGGGATGAGCCCACATACATATACATCTTTCAATTGAAAGAGACTTCCAGGGTACGGCGTTAAACCCTCCCCGCACATGCACAGTTCAAGTTTCTCTCCCAAGGCTAGAAACTACATATAATAACTATATTGCGCACTTTATTCGTACTAGCTACGAATAAATTCAAGCTCAAGTATCCTCAAGTAACCAGTAGAAGGCCTTAGTCTGCCTTCATTGCGCAAGATAGGTAATGGTTACGAAATTACTATTCACAATTAAGCTAATGCTGTTTAAAATTCTTTTAGACAATAAATATACCCCAATCATTTAAAGTTTTAATGATATGGAAGGGATGACTTCAAATGGTAAACATGAGTGATAAGTTAGAGCCAGAAGTTGATGAAGCTGAACAAATCTTCCATGAGTACCGCCAAGGTATTAGCCAGGCTATAGACAAGGTAAGAACTAAGTTGCTTGATCGTGCCAGACAGGAAGCAAGCGTCATTGTAGACAGAGCTAATAGTGAAGCTACCAGTATAGCAAACATAGCTCAAAACAAAGCAGATGCTATTCTAATACAGGCAAATAAAGAGGCGGAAAAAATAATTAAAGACGCTGAGGAAAGTGTAAAGAAAGAGGCCAGAAATAGGACAAGACAAGAAGAAGAACGGATTATCAGTGAAGCCAAAAGCCAATCGGATAGGATTATCAACGCGGCAAGGCAGGCCGCTACCAAAATAACTGACGAAATTTTAGATGATGCGAAGAAAGAAGCCGATATCACAATCAAGAATCTAACCGAAGACTCAAAAAGGGAAGCCGAAGGTTTGATAAAAAGCGCCTCTGAAATTAGGGATAGGGCTGAAATCGAGGCTAGCTTGATAAAGAAACAAGCCGAAGAGGAAGCGGAGCATGTTATACAAAGTGCTAAAGAGGAAGCCAGAAGGAATGAAGAAATAAAATTGGCTGAAATCATTGAAAAGACACGTCAGGAAGCTGAAGAAATCTTGAAAAATGCCAGAGAGCAAGCGCTCAAAGAACGCGAAAATTTGATTGCTGAATTAGTTGAAGAGGGGGAAAAGCTGGCAGAATTTGAAAAGATAAAGATATTATCTGAAGCGAAATCTAAGGCAGAATATCTTGTCCGTGAAATTAAGAAAAGACTGAACTCAGAGCTGGAAAAATCCTCTCTTCTGATTAACGGTGCGCAGGAAAAATTAGCCGACATAATAACCGAGATGTCAGATCAAATTGCGAAAGAACAATTTGATATCGATACTTCTGTGATGGTCGAGGTACCAATCGAAGAAGTCAACGCTGACTTCACTAAGGAGGTCCAAGAGAAGATGCTATTTGCCAGGGCCAAGGATGAAGAAAGGAATTACGAAGGTAAATTGGAGCTCACCATTTTAGCTCCAATAGATGCTAAACAGAAGAAAGACTTCGAAAGATTACTAACTGAAATCCCTGATCTAAACTTAATGGGCGCTGGCGGTTCAAGCGATGGTAGTAACTGGTTTGAACTAGAGCTGAATCAGTCTATTCCGTTGATTTCTATGCTCAAG
>SMTZ1_10001151_pt1 | contig 26757 bp, 28 predicted proteins | sample DeeMarSWOR136_30_FD_25667 | JGI IMG/M metagenome (IMG submission 25667)
GGCTGGGGGGGCGTCCTCATGTCCGAGGCGGAGAGAATAGCCGTCGAAGATTATGATGCTGAGAAGATGCTCGTGATGAGCGCCCTGGGGACGAAGAGGTACTACGGGAGGCTCGGGTACGTGAGGGACGGAGCCTACGTTTCCAAGGTACTCCGGGGGTGAAACTTTTAATCTCCGCGCATACCGATAAGCAGTGGTGTACAGGCATGTTCGTCGCCATCTACCATTACATGATGCCCCCCGAGAAGTCGAAGGAGTACGTGGTCCTGGAGAAGAAGGCCATCAGCATCTACAAGGAGCACGGCTGCCTGGACGTGGAGATCTACAGGAACGCCAAGGACCCGCGCTGGTGGATGGAGATCAACCGCTACAAGAACAGGGAGCACTACAACGAGGTCGTCACCGCCGTGGACAACGACCCGCGCATGGCGCCCCTCTTCGTCAAGTTCCTCGCCCTCTTCAACGAGAAGGAGAACAAGCCAGAGAAGACGACCTACTACCGGATCCTCTGAAGCGGACCAGGCGAAGATATAAACCTCAGCGGCATAGAATCCTTTGATTTTCCATGGGTGAGGACCCCCTACAGGGATACAGAGGCGGGATCAGGAAGGCACTCAAAAAGGCGGAGGCGGGGATAGGCGACCTCCTCAGGGTCGAGAGCCGGGCCGGCGCCTACGAGGGATCGCTCATGCCGAGGCTTGAGAGCGCCGACGACAGGCACCTCGTTCTGAAGATGAAGACGGGCTACAACATCGGCGTCTCCTGGGACAAGGACACCAAGATAGTGCGCCTGGGCATGGCGGAGAAGCCGGAGTTCAGGGCCCCTCCACTACCTGAGACCAAGGCCGGGCTGCCCAGGGTGAGCATCGTCAGCACGGGGGGAACCATCGCCAGCAGGGTGGACTACACCACTGGCGGGGTCCATGCCGCCATCTCCTCCCGCGACCTCCTCGCCGTGGTGCCGGAGCTGGCGGACATCGCAGCGGTTGACGCCGACATCCTCTACAGCGTCTTCAGCGAGAACGTCGGGTCCGGGCACTGGTCGGGCATGGCGAGGAAGGTTGAGGAGAAGATGGGGGATGGGGCCGAGGGGGTCATCATCACCCACGGGACGGATACCATGGGCTACTCGGCAGCAGCCCTCAGCTTCGCCCTCAGGGGCCTCCCGGTCCCCGTCATCTTCGTGGGCTCCCAGAGGAGCTCCGACAGGCCGAGCTCAGACGCAGCCACTAACCTCCTAGGGGCCGTGAGCGCGGCGATCCAGGCGCCCTTCGCCGAAGTTGTCCTGGGGATGCACGCCGGCACATCCGACGACGCCATCGTCTTCCACAGGGGGACGAAGGTGAGGAAGTGCCACACGAGCGCCAGGTACGCCTTCAGGTCTGTCAACGCCGACCCTCTTGCTAGGCTCGTGGAAGGGCGCCTTGAGGTCTTGGAGCAGGGCTACCATCCGAGGGGGGAGGGCCCCCTTGAGCTCATGGATCGATTCGAGGAGAAGGTGTCCCTCCTCAAGTTCCACCCCGACTTCAATCCCCAGATCATCGACTGGCTCCGCGAGAACGGTTATAAGGGGATCATACTAGAGGGAACCGGCCTCGGCCACGTCAGAACCGAGTGCTACGAGCCGATTGCCAGGACTGTCAGGGAAGGCATCTACGTGGGGATGACCTCACAGTGCATCTGGGGAAGGGTGGACATGAACGTCTACACGACAGGGAGGGAGCTCATCCAGATAGGTGTCGAGCCCCTTGAGGACATGCTCCCTGAGACGGCGCTCGTGAAGCTCATGTGGGCCTTGGGCAACACGGGCTCCACTGAGGAAGCGAGGAAGCTGATGAGGAGGAACATAGCCGGTGAGTACACGGAGAGGACCGTGTACGAGGGGTGGCATTAGTGGTCGACTACGAGAAGCTGGGCCTGATGGTGGGGCTCGAGGTCCACCAGGAGCTCGCCACGGAGCACAAGCTGTTCTGCTCCTGCCCCCCGAGGCTATTAAAGGACGAGCCGGAGTACACCTTCCTCCGCCGGCTCAGGCCGAGCCAGAGCGAGCTCGGGGAGGTGGACCCCGCCGCGCTCTTCGAGTTCCTCAAGGGGAAGACGATCATATACGAGGCGAACAGGGAGACCTCCTGCCTAGTCGAGATGGACGAGGAGCCGCCGGGACCGCTAAACTCAGAGGCCCTGGACATCAGCCTCACCTTCTCCCTGATGACTGGAGGTAGACCCGTGGACGAGGTGCAGGTCATGAGGAAGATAGTCGTCGACGGCTCCAACACGACGGGCTTCCAGAGGACGTGCGTCACCGCCATAGGGGGGTCGGTGGAGTCCGGGGGAAAGGTGTTCGGCCTGCAGCAGATCGCCCTGGAGGAGGACGCCGCGAGGAAGATGGGGGAAGAGGGGGACGTGAACCGCTACAGGATCGACCGCCTGGGCATCCCCCTCATCGAGGTGGCAACGGACCCGGACATCAGGAGCCCCGAGGAGGCGGAGCGGGTCGCCAGAAGGATTGGGGGCATCCTCAGGTCGACGGGCATGGTGAGGAGGGGCCTCGGCTCCATCAGGCAGGACGTGAACGTCTCCATCAGGGGAGGTGCGGTAATCGAGATAAAGGGAGTACAGGACCTCAACATCCTCGCCAAGGTCGTCGAGTACGAGGCCTTGAGGCAGTCCACCCTCCTGGAGATAGCGGAGGAGCTGGGAGAGAGATCCGTCCAGTCGGAGGACCTGAGGGCCGAGATGCTAGATGTCTCCCACCTCTTCGAGGGCACAGGAAGCCGAATCCTGAAGGGGGCCCTCAAGAAAGGCGGCAGGGTCATGGCGGTTAAGCTCAAGGGCTTCGCCGGCCTCGTCGGGAAGGAGGTCTGCCCCAACCGAAGGCTAGGGACGGAGATGTCTGACAGGGCGAAGTTCTCCGCTGGCGTCAGGGGCATCTTCCACACCGACGAGCTGCCCGGCTACAGCATAACGGTGGAGGAGGTCAGTGCTCTGAGGGAGAGGGCAGGCGCCTCTGAGGGGGACGCCGTGGTCATAGTCGCGGACGAGGAGGAGAGGTGCCGCAAGGCCCTAACGGCTGTCGTGGATAGAGCTGTCGAGGCCTTCGAGGGAGTGCCGCAGGAGACCCGCTCCGCTGACCCCGATGGCACAACCCACTTCACGAGGCCGAGGCCCGGAGCGGCCAGGATGTACCCGGAGACGGACGTCCTCTGCGTCCCCGTGACGGGGGAGCGCCTAGATTGGCTTAGGTCCCGGCTGCCTGAGATGCCGGAGGTGAGGCTGGAGCGCTTCAAGGGAGACTACGGCCTCAACGAGAAGCTGGCCCGGCAGATAACGGACTCAGACTACATGACCCTCTTCGAGGAGATGGCGGGCGGGAAGGACGTGGACCCGACCCTCCTGGCGGTGACTTTCACTGAGACCTTCACGAGCCTGGCGAGGGACGGAGTCGACACCGATAGCCTGACGGACGACGTAATAAAGGGTACATTCGACCTCCTCGTCGAGGGGAAGACGGCAAAGGAGTCCCTTCCCGCCATCTTCACTTGGCTGGGGGGAAACCCCGAGGCCTCGCCGCTCGAGGCGCTGAGGGCGCTGGGGTTGTCAATGCTCACTGAGGAGGAACTCAGGGAGCTGATAGAGAGCAGGGTGGCCGAGAGGAGGGAGATGGTCGAGAAGATGGGAGACAGGGCGATGGGGCCGCTCATGGGCGTCGTCATGAAGGAGGTGAGGGGCAGAGCCGAAGCCCGGGACGTCCAGAGGATCCTGAGGGAGGCCCTGACGAAATAAAACCATAGAATCCCCAGGCTGTTTTCAACTATTACATCGGATCTCAGGTGTCAAGCGCCCACTTTTGCCTTGATAATACAATAATAACGCATCTATTATTAATAAATGGCAGACCCAATATTCATCCTTCTTAAACGATAAAAACCCATATTTCCAGCTCTTTCGTCCTCTCAAAGATATTATAGGACAGAGACTCTAAGTATTAGCCGTATAACATTCTCAGGTGCACCACATGGCGAGCCCCCCCTTCCGACTCAGAGTCAAGATAGGAGAGATGGAGGTCGAGCTCGGCGGTGAGAAGAAGGAGGTCCTCTCGACCCTCGACGAGCTCGATGGAATCATCGTCAAGGTCTCGGACGCCTTCAACATGGAGTACGAAGCTAAGGCAGATGGCGGCGACGAGGGCGACGACTCTGGGCCGATAAAGTACCCAAAGATTCCGAGGACGAGCCAGTGCGGCGACGCGGTCACCGCCCTCCTGAACACCGACTGGGGGAAGACGCCCCGGACCATCTCTGAGTTGAGGGAGGCGATGGAGGCGAACGCCATCTTCTTCCCGAAGACCACCCTCTCAGGCGTCCTCGTCTGGCTCGTGAAGAAGGGGAGGCTGAGGCGCTGGAAGGACAAGAAGAGGGGCTACCTCTACGTGGTGAATAAGCCGGAGGCCGAGTGATGCCCGAGATTATGCTGGCCATCAAGACCCCCTTCGGGGAGATAAGGGTGAGCGGAGAGACGCCCGAGGAAATCATGGAGGCCCTGGAGCGCCTCGACCAGAGCTTCGTCGGGGACGTCAACGAGAGGGTCTCCAACCTCCTCTCCACTCAGGCCAAGGATACCCTGAAGGGGATAGTGGACCTGGGCAAGGACGGCCCGGTGATAGTCACCAAGAAGAGGCTCTCCCACTACAGCGCCATTGGGATCATTCTTTACGGCATGAAGGACCACATGGCCAGCTCGAGGGACATCCAGGGGAGGCTGACGGCCAGCGGCAAGAAGGTGACAGTGCCTGCCAGACTCCACGAGATGAGGAAGAGGGGCCACATCTTCAAACCGGTGGACAGGGCACCATACTACAAGCTCTCCTCCAAGGGCGTCAAGTGGATCGAGGAGGAGATACTGCCCGACCTCAGGAAGAAGTAGGCTACTTCGCCAGCTTGTCCAGCCTTTCCTGCTGCTCCATGGCAAGCAGTAGCAAACCCAGGAGTATCTGCTTGCTGTCGCAGGTGTAGGAGCGCTGCCTGAAAGAGGCTCTCTGTATCAGGCCCTTGTCGTAGAGCTTCGCGACGGCCCTCTCCGTAGCCTTGGGGGTGAGGCTCAGCTCCGTGGCCAGCTCCTTGACGGACATCGTCCTCCCCGTCTCGAGGAGGTGGTAGAAGACCACGAACTGGCTCGGAGCTCGACTCATGGTGAGGACGGCCTCCATCTTCTCCCTCATCTGGCTTATCTTTTCCTCTGACACGTTCTCATCCACTCTTTTCTCTCATTATATCTCGATACATCTTCATGAGTATATCGTATGGCCTCAGCGCTGAGACGTAGCCCCCCGAGACGGACTCCACCAGGCCCGCGTTCTTCAGCTCGGCTAGCCTCGCCCTCACGGTGGAGGGCTTCTCGTCAACGCCCTTGGCGATTTCCGCGGGCTTCAGCGGAGCGTCCTTGAAGGAGAGGTAGCAGAGCACCTTGAAGGCCGAAGTCTCTAGGTTGAGGGCCTCCAGCTTGGACCCGTCCACGGTCATCAACCTACCTCTCGAAGTAGCTCTCGAGTAGTTTCACGAGCAGAGGCCCCAGCTTATACCTGTAGATCCCCCGGGAGACCCTGTCCACGAGCCCCTTGTTGTAGAGATTGAAGAAGGCTATGTTCACTGCGTTCACCGTAAGGCCGAGAGCCTCTGCGACCTCCTTCGAGGACAAGGGCTCCCCGCGCTCGACTAAGAACAGGAGCACCTGCCTCTGGCTCTCTGCCCTCTTCAGCCCGTCGAGCTCGTCGGAACCCACCATTGGTGATGGCCTCCCCGGCCTACTCCTTTCCCTTGAATCTCGCGTAAATGTCTGACAGGATGTCCGTGAAAGCTATCTTCGACTGATACGACCCGTCCTCCAGCTGGGCCACGTACTTCTTGGAGAGAAGCGCCCTGAGGGCTGGGCGGACCGTGCCGGGGGATATCCTCGTGTCGTCTGATATCTCCCTGGGCAGGCTCGAACCCTTGAAGGCCAGGTACAGGAGCACGTTGAACTGGCTTGTGCCGGGCGTCAGGTCATCAAGGGCCTTGTCCAGCAGTTTCGACATTCACCTCACCACTACTTGCCCACTTTCTCCAGGGCCTCCACCCTCTCCATGAGGTGGAGCAGGATCCCTGGAACATTGGGAGAGTAATTCCCGCGACCCTCCCTCTGCAGCAGACCCTCGTCGAAGAGCTTGGCGTAGATGGCCTTGACGGAGTTGTAGTTTGCGCCCAGCAGGTCCTTCATCTCGCTTGGGCCCAGGCTCGGGTTCTTGAGCAAAGTTCTGAAGACCGTCTCACGAAGTGTGTAGTCCTCGGTCATTTTCCAACACCCTTTACTTTTGTGATTATCTTATTAACTTTACTTTTGGCATAAAGACCGATAAGGTGTATTGTATTGAGCGAAATAATTTCTTCCTTTATATATAAAATGGCTTTTTTCCCAAATTATGCTCGGAATGATCATAGGGTTTAAATATCTAAGAAAAAAACTGTTGTGTGAAAGGGTTCTCAGGAGGGGCGGGGCGAGTTGCTTACGGTCGGCGAGAGGATCGCTCGGGACGGCTCCGAGCTCGACGGCTCCGTGCCAGGCCTCTACCTCTCCATCCGCAACCTGCTCATCGAAGAGGTGACGAGGGACATCGAGGAGGACTCCCCGGCAGTCAGGGAGCTGGCGGACCGCCTCAGGAGGGACCTCCCCATATACCAGATGGGCAGCAGGGGATCGTTCCCGAGGGTCTCGGGGGCGGACGCAGGCAGCCACATACTGCCACTAGCTTCAAGGAGATACGCAGTCATAAGCGCCCTCGTCTACTCCCTCCCCTCCGGCTCCAGGTTCTTCCTCGACCCCGAGTCCCTGACGATACCCTACTCGGCGCAGGGCGAGGGGTTCAGGGGCCTCGTCAACATCAGGCGGGAGGCGAAGCTCTACGAGACCGCCCTCAGGTTCGTCGAGGAGGGGAACGCTGTGGACCTCCTCCTCATCGACGGCCCCCTCGCCTTCAGCAACTGGTGGGGGCTCGCGGGAAGGGAAGAGGACAGGAGGAGGCTCGTCGACTCCGTGAGGGGACTGCTGACCAGGTGCATGGAAGAGGAGATCGCCGTCGCGGGCATCGTGAAGCGGCCCTCCGCACGCTACCTCGTCTACAGCCTGGGGCTCCAGGGGGAGACGGACCTCCCCGACTCCTTCCTGCTTCTCCACATCCTGAGGCCCGGGGAGAGGACGGACATCTTCAGTCCCAGGTCGGCGCTCAGGAGGGCGACCCGGGAGTCCCCCGTCATGGACGCGATATCCTGCCCCATCTACTCCTTCTACGGCAGGTTCTCCAAGGAGTGGTCGATACCTCCCATAAGGATCGACCTGCCGGCCCACTGCCTCGCCCAGATGGAGGAGGTAGCCGAGTACTGCAACTATTCCAGCTTCTGGAGGGGGATACCTCTGCCCATCGTGAGGGCGGACGAGGAGGTGCGTATATCGAAGAGCTTAATGTCCGAGATCTACTCCGACATGGTTTGCAGCGCGGGCCGCCGGAGCTGGGGTGTCTCCCACCTGGCGCCCTACTGGGGTGAGGACAAGTGGATGGGAGCCTGAGGGTAGGATTCACCTACAGCGAGACGGGCGAGTACCGGCCAGAGGAGATCACCGTCGTCCTCCTCAGGGGGAGGGAACTGGCCCGGGGCGACCTCGTCTATGTGAAGCACCCGAAGAACGGCTGCCCCGTAGTCTACCAGGTGACTCAGGTCTACCCCCACAAGCGGGTGAGGGAGTACGAGGAGGCCCTCCTCAAGGAGGGGAGAATCATAGGCGACCCCGAGGACACAACGGTCCACGTCTCCGCCTACCAGTGGGGTTGGATTGACGAGGACGAGAGCCTCAGGCCCCTCAGGTATCCCCTGCCCCCCAACACCCCCGTGATGAAGGCGGACAGGGACATAGTCGCCAGGTTCACCAAGCCCAGCGGGGAGTGGAAGCTCCTCCTGGGCACAGATCCCAGCACCGACCTGGATGTCGAGCTCGGCGTCTACTCCCTCATAAGGCAGAGCTGCCTCATCTGCGGGGCCGTGGGCACGGGGAAGACGACGACGGCGGTCTCCATGGTGGCTAGGGCGGCGAGTCTCAGCCCACCCGTCAGGTTCTTCATCGTCGACAAGGACGGGGAGTACACGAGCCTCTCGGAGAGGCTGGGACCGGAGAAGGTGCTCAAGGTCCCCTGGATGCGCTTCTTCCAGCCCTCCGACGTGCCCTGGGAGGACTACCTCGCCGAGTTCGGTTGGCAGAAGACCTGGTGGAACGCCAAGATACTCGTGAAGGCCCTGAAGATACTGTACGCCCAGGCGGCCATGGTCACCAAGGAGAACCTGAGGAGGGCCGTCGGCTACGTGAGCCCCGACTCCCTCGGCTTCAGCAAGAAGGAGGACGAGTTCGAGAGCTACAGGCAGCAGGTGCTCAACGCGGTGAACGGCTCGAAGCTCATCCCCGAGGGGGACCTTAAGCCCCTCGACCCCGTGGAACTCATCGGCGATAAGCACATAGTCATCATGGACCTCTCCCAGGGTAGGGACACCTGGGCGCAGAAGCACCTCGTCGTCGCCCAGGTGCTGAGGAGGATCTTCGGGGAGGCCCTGGAGAACAGGCGCTTCGGCTGCATCATTGTCCTGGAGGAGGCGATGTACTACGCCCCCCAGAGGGGGGTCTTCGAGATCGGCGAGAAGGACAGTAGGGGTAAGCTCCTCGGGGTCGTGAAGGAGATAGCCACCAACGGCGGCAGGAACGGCGTCGGCCTCTGGATAGTCACCCAGCGCCTCGCCACCGTGGAGAAGACCGTCGTCACCCAGTGCGCCAACAACATCATCTGCCACAGTCTGGAGGACCTAGACAAGCAGCGCCTCGCCGAGATCGTGGGAGACGAGTTCAGCCAGCTCATAGGCAACCTCCCCCAGGGCGAGGCCATCGTCAAAGGGACCGCCCTCAGGTGCAGGTTCCCCATCTGGGTGAAGGTGATACCCGAGGTCTACCCCGCCTCGGCGACGGCTACGCCTATGAGCAGGTTCGTGCACATGGAGCTGGCTTCACGGGGAGCAGCCGAGGAAGCCCAGGCGATCCCGGCCGACAACTGAACTCCCAGGGTGTCATTCTGCCCTCTTCAACGCGCGCTCCACGGCCTTTCCCGCCACGTAGGCTGCAATATGGATGGGGGCATCCCCGAGGAGCCTCTCGATCCTCCTGGAGGCGAGGCAGGGGTAGATCTGAACTAAGGTGGCCGCCCTAGCAGGCGCCTCCTCGACCTTCGTCCCCAGGAGCCTCTCGGCCATGTACCACGTTGAGCCGCAGGGAGCTCCCCTCCTGACCCTGACGGATTCAACGACTCCCCCGCTAACCTTCACATCGAGGACTGGAGCACCGAAGAGTTCAGCGAACTCGTCGATGGACGCGATGCCCACAGGAGCCAGAGTGCAGAAGGTCCTCGGAAAGACAGCGTGTACGCCCAGTTTTTCCAGTTCAGGCCTTATCTGCCTCTCAAGCCCAAGGGGCAGCCAGGCGTAGTCATCCACCGGGGCTATAACGGCCTCGGCCGAGAGGCTGCTCATGATCTCAGGGAGCAGCGTGAAGGCCGAAGGGCTCTGCCCGAGGAAGAGCACGAGGTCCCACTCCCCATTCAATTCTAGGCCTTCTATTAGTTCTCCCGGCTCCTCGACTATGGAGGGCAGGGAACCGGGGAGTTTGACATGGCCGATGACCCAGGTCGCAGGGGCGCGCAGGCGGATGTTCTCCAGTATGCGCTCTCCGTAGTCACCCTGGGTGAACACTAGGAGCCTCAAGGAGGGTCGACGCCTCCCTTTGCAGTCGGCCTCACGGATTATAAACGCTGTGAGGCGGAGACCCTTTAATATTCCTCTGGGCTACTCACTGCCTTGGACATGAGCAGGAGGCGCCTCTACCCGGTAAGGCCCTTGGTGGGCGTCGGGATACTCATACGGAGGGGAGACAGGTACCTTCTTATCAGGAGGGCTGCGGACCCGGACGCGGGCCTCTGGTCCATTCCGGGAGGCCTCGTCGAGGTGGGCGAGAGGGCCGCGGAGGCCGCTATCAGGGAGACGTGGGAGGAGACGGGCCTCGACGTGGAGGTCGTAGAGATCCTGGGCGTCGTGGACAAGATCGTCCGGGAGGGCGGCAGGGTCAAGTTCCACTTCGTGATCGTAGACTACCTCGCTGAGCCGAGGGGCGGAGCCCTGCAGGCCTCCTCGGATGCCCTGGACGCCGTCTGGGTTAAGGCTGACGAGTTCCCCCTTTACGAGCTCAGCCCGACCCTAATCGAGCTCCTGAAGAGAGTCGGCCTCTACTCCGGGAGCTGAAGCCCCGAGATTATGGTTTTATAAACTGTGTCATCAATCCATATTACTCTTATTTACAGCTGACACCTGCGATGCCGATCGTCATGGGTTCGAGTTTCCTTGGAGGCGGACGCTCCGGAAAGAGAAATGGCTACGTTATAACCTTCTACAAGGACAAGAACGGTAAAAAGGTCTGCAAGGTCAAGAAGGTCGGGCGATAGCCTCCCGATTTAGGTAAAATCAGTTTTCTATTCTTTGTTTATACTATTAATTGAATTATTGAAAGATGATTTCCTGATCTACTCAACGCCACAAATCTTACAGGCCAGCCAGGCGTAGGTCTTCACCGCTTGGATGTAATCCTCCACCCTTACGTGATCCTGGTGGGAGTGGGAGAACCTCTCCTCGCCGGGGCCGAAGCCGACCACCGGGAGGCCCATCCAAGAGTAGAAGCGACCATCAGTGGAGAAGGTCCAGACCTTGAGCCTCGGCTCGCTGCCCAGGACCTCGGAGACGGCCTGCTTCACCTCGTGCACCACCGGGTTGGCCTCGGGGTCGGTGTAGAAACCCGAGAAGCTCCTGTCCCCCCTGATGAGCTGCGTCGGGAGGACCAGAGCCTCGAGCTCCGGGTCCTCTGCCCTCACTGATGCTATGACCTCATTCAGATCCCTCTGGAGCTGCTCAGCAGGGTAGTTGGGGGTGTTCCTGCAGTCGATGTGGAAGGAGCACTCCTCGGGCACCACGTTAGAGGTGTCGGGCTTCACCGAGATCTTGGTCACCGTCAGGCTCGTCCTCCCCATGATAGGGTGCTCCGGGAGCCTGGGTATGAGCTCACTCCTGATCCTGGAGATGAGGTCGCTCGCCTTGTAGAGTGCGTTGATCCCCCGATCCGGGGCGCTCGCGTGGCAGCTCCTGCCCTTGACGACGACGTCCGTCCTTGCGTGGCCGCGGTGGCCGAGGGCGATGTCCATGTTCGTAGCCTCCCCTATGATGACAACATCGCCGAGGAAGTGGCTGTCTAGGATTGTGGATATTGTGCCCGCACCCCCGACCTCCTCCCGGGCCACCCCAGCCACCTTGAGGTCTCCCTTAAGCTCTATGCCGAGCTCCTTCAGAACGCCTCCGGCTGTCACCATGGCGGCCACTGCGCCCTTCATGTCCGAGGCCGCCCTGCCGTAGACCGCCTCTCCCTCGACTCCGAACTGGGTGCCGTCCATGAGCCTCCCCGAGTAGGGGTCCACCATGTCCCCGGGAGGCACGTGGTCTATGTGCCCGTTGAAGAGGACGCTCCTGCCCTTCCCTGAGCCCTTGATCGTGCCCAGGACGTCGCAGAGCTCGTCCACCCTGACGGTGTCGAAGCCCGCGGCCCTCATTCCCTCTGCTACCACCTCCGCCGCCTCCGCCTCACTGCCCGAGGGGCTGGGCGCCCTGATCAGGTCCTGCAGCAGGGCCACTGCCTCCCCCCTCTGCTTGTCCACGGCCTGAGAGATCTTCTTCAGCAAGTTTCTAACGCTCCCATAATTTTCGAGGGATCTAGTATAGATCCTGAAGATAGTGTAAAAGGCATAAATAATTGTTTCAGTGATATTTACCTCCTCAAAACCAGTAAAAGGCGTACCAAATGGTAACTAGACTGTTGATAGCGCTCGGGGGCAACGCCATCAAGAGGGCGAGCGAGGAAGGGACCACCGAGGAGCAGATGCGGAACGTGGCCATCACCTGCGAGCAGATCGTGAGGCTGATCCGGGGGCAGGGGGAGGGCGACAGGATAGCCATCACGCACGGTAACGGCCCCCAGGTGGGGAACCTGCTCGTCCAGCAGGAGGCGGGATCCGGGCTCGTGCCGGCGCAGGCCTTCGACGTCGTGGGAGCCATGAGCCAGGGCCAGATAGGCTACATGTTCCAGCAGACGCTGCAGAACTACCTCAGGGCCGCGGGGGGGAGGGTCGCCGAGATCCCCGTGATCTCGGTGGTGAACCAGGTCCTGGTCAGCCAGGATGACCCCGAGTTCCTAGACCCGACGAAGCCCATAGGTAACTTCTTCTCAAAGGAGGAAGCCGAGGAACTCGCGGAGGAGCAGGGCTACGTGATCAACCCGCCGGCTGGCAGGTTGCACCTCAGGGAGAAGAGGACCGGGTTTGTCATCAAGCAGGTGATACCGACTGGGGCGAAGCCCAAGCCCTTCCGGAGGGTCGTCCCATCCCCAGACCCCGTTAGGAACGTGGAGGGGAAGACCATAAAGAAGCTGGTCGACATGGGCGTGGTGGTCATAGCCTCCGGTGGCGGCGGTATCCCCGTCATAGAGTCTGGGAACGGTGGCCTCGAGGGCGTCTTCTCCGTCATCGACAAGGACAAGGCTGGGGAGAGGATGGCGGAGGCCATCGAGGCGACGGACTTCCTCGTGCTCACCGACGTGGAGTACGCATACCTGGACTTCGGGAAGGACACCCAGAGGCCTCTGAGGGACGCTTCCGTCGAGGAGGCCGAGGCCTACCTGGCCGAGGAGCACTTCCTCAGGGGGAGCATGGGGCCCAAGGTCGAGGCTTGCATCCGCTTCATCAGGTGGGGGGGCAGGAGGGCCATCATCTCCTCGCTGGAGCACGTGGTGGAAGCCCTCGACGGGAAAACCGGCACCCACATCCACCCTTGACAGTTTACACAGCGATGATGGTTCTTCCGCTCAGAAGGGGCGTCTAGATCGAGATAATTCACCGACACTCTCATCACAACTTATTTGTAACATGCATCCGGGTTAGTTCTGATATGTCTGGTCACCCTGTTACTTTAGACAGGCCTGGGGAGGCGGTCCTCCTCATGGGCAACGAGGCGATCGCCCGCGGAGCCGTGGAGGGAGGCGTGTCCATGGCATCCGCCTATCCCGGCACTCCATCGTCCGAGATCGGAAACACCCTTGCCCTCGTGGCCAAGGAGCTGGGATTCCACTTCGAGTGGTCGGGCAACGAGAAGGTAGCCCTGGAGGTCGCTTACGGGGCGAGCATGTGCAACCAGCGCGCCATCGTGTCCATGAAGCACGTGGGCGTCAACGTGGCCCTGGACATCCTCAACCCCATCAGCCTCAGGGGGGTCAAGGGCGGCCTAGTCCTGGTCTCCACAGATGACCCCTCCCAGCACAGCAGCCGGACCGAGCAGGACAACAGGTGGCTGGCGAAGCTCAACGACGTGCCCGTGCTGGAGCCCTCGACGCCCCAGGAGGCGAAGGACTACACGAGATACGCCCTGGAGCTCTCCGAGAAGGCGGGGCTCCCCGTCATGCTCAGGACCGTCACCCGCCTCAGCCATATGAGGAGCGACGTCACCCTCGGGGAGATCGAAGGGCCACCGAGGAGGGCGGAGTTCGACTGGGCTGGGTTCAGCTACCGCGTCGCCGGCTTTGAGAGGCTCTTCAGGCGACACAGGGAGCGCCACGAGAAGATAGACGCCGTGAGGGAGGCCTTCGAGGGCCTGGGCCTCAACGAGCTCAAGCTCGACGGCGGAGAGAGGGTGGGCGTCATCGGCGTCGGTTTCGCCCACACCTACGTGATGGACGCCGTCAGGGCGATGGGCCTCAAGGACAGGGTCGCCCACCTGAAGCTCGCCACGCCCCACCCCCTGCCCGAGAGGCTGGTGGGGAGGCTTCTGGGGGCCGTGGACGCCGTGCTCGTGGCGGAGGAGGTGGACCCCTTCGTCGAGCTCCACGTCAAGGCTCTGGCCAAGGATGTCGCACCACAGGTCAGGGTGCACGGGAGGCTGGGGGGCCAGCTGCCCAGGGAGGGGGAGCTCAGCCACAAGCTCGTAGACTCCGCCATCGCCAGGCTTGTCGGCCTTGAGTCGCCCCCGGAGAAGAGGAGGGAGCTCCGAGCCAGAGCGGACGAGATGCTCTTCGACAGGATGCTCACCCTCTGCGCTGGCTGCCCCCACAGGTCGACGATCTACGCCCTGAAGCAGGCAGTCATCAAGGTGAAGGGCGACCCGAAGAAGGTCGTCGTCAACGGAGACATAGGCTGCTACGGCCTAGCCCACGCGCCGCCGATGAGCTTCGAGGACACCTACTTCTGCATGGGAGCCAGCGTGAGCGTCTCCCAGGGCATGTCCCAGGCAGGCGTGGAGAGCGTGGCCTGGATAGGCGACGGGACCTTCCTCCACGCGGGGATACCCGGTCTCATCAACGCCGTCCACAACAACCACCCAATCAAGGTTGTGGTCGCCGACAACGGGACCATAGCCATGACGGGCTTCCAGACGACCCCCCAGTCCGGCGTCACCGCGATGGGGGAACCCTCTAAGAGGGTTATGATAGAGGACATCGCCAGGGCCTGTGGAGCCGACAGCGTCCAGGTCGTCGACGCCTACGACCTGGAGGCAGCCGAGGAGGCTTTCAAGCGCATGCTGAGAGCCGAGGGCGTCGCCGTGGTCGTGGCTAGGAGGCTCTGCGCCACACAGGCGATCAGGGAGATGAGGCCGAGCAGGCCCGTGCCATACCTCGTGGACCAGGATGCCTGCATCGGTTGCAAGCTTTGCATGAGCGCCTTCGGCTGCCCCGCAATGATCTGGGGGGAAGAGACCGGGAGGGCAATCATAGACGCGACCCTCTGCATGGGGTGCGGCTCCTGCGCACAGGTCTGCCCCTCTAGGGCCATCAAGAGGAGGGAGGGATGATGAGAGCCCTCAAGATCGTTGTAGCGGGCGTCGGCGGCCAGGGCACCCTCCTCGCTTCCAGGCTCATCGCAGACTCCTCCATCAGGGCGGGCCTCCCCGTGAAGATAGGGGAGACCTACGGGATGGCCCAGAGGGGCGGGCCGGTGATGGGTAACATCCAGATCGGGGGTGAAGCGATGAACCCCCAGATAAGGGAAGGGGAAGCGGACGTCCTCCTCGCCTTCGAGCCCGTCGAGGCCGTACGCAGGGGGGTCTACCTCCTCAGGGACGGGGGACTCGCCCTGGTGAACAGCCGCGTGACGCCACCCGTCGAGGTGATATCGGGCATGATGAAGTACCCTGACCTGGGGAGGCTGACGTCTCTGCTGCGGGAGGTCACCGACAGGGTGGTGTCCTTCGACGCCACGGCCCTCGCAGAGGAGGCGGGGGACCCTATAGCCACCAACGTTGTGATGATAGGCGCCCTAGCCGCCAGCGGAGAGCTGCCCTTCGACGAGGAAACCGTCAAGACGGTGCTCAGGGAGAGCCTCAGGCCGAGGTACTACGACATCAACATGAGGGCCTTCGAGCTGGGGAAGGAGGCCTATTGGAAGGCCTTTCATTAGATACTCGCGTAATTCACTGAGGTAAAAAAAAAGGGGATCCGAGAAGATGAGGAACACCCACGAAGGCTCCATGGCTGTATACAACCGCTTCGTTGAGAACCCGATACCCGGGCCTCCCGTGCAGTACAGGCCGATGCGCGACGAGATCTACTCCGCCCAGGGCAGGCACACTGTGGCCATCGTGAGAACCGAGGACCGGGGGAGGGGGATCGAGGAGGCCCTCAGGCTCATGGGGGGGCTCGGGAGGCTCGTGGAGGGCGTGCAGGGGGAGGTTGTCATCAAGCCCAACTGCAACACCGACGATCCCTTCCCCCGCAATAGCCACCACGAGACTGTGAGGTGCATAGCAGAGGGCCTCATAGCGGCCGGCCTCCCCGCCGAGAGGATCTGCGTGGGGGACATGTCGGGCAGGTTCAGGGGGCTCCCCACCCGGAACACCATGGAGGAGATGGGATTGAGGCGCGTCGCCGACGAGCTGGGGATCCAGCTGGCCTGCTTCGAGGAGGAGGACTGGGTCACGGTCAGGCTGCCCCGTGCCTCCTCGTGGCCGGACGGCGTCAAGATTCCCCGCAGGATCTACGAGGCCGACAGGATCGTGCTGACCCCCATCATGAGGCCTCACAGGACTCCGGTTTTCACGATAGCCACGAAGCTGTCTGTCGGTCTCATCGACCCAGTTGGAAGGGAGTGGCTCCACTGGAACAGGAACCAGGACTTCATGAACAGGATGATCGACATCAACCTGGCCTTCACCGCCGACCTCGTAATCACGGACGGGATGGAGATCTACACAGACATGAGACCACCAGACGGGAAAATCGCGAAGCCGGGCCTAATAATAGCAGGAAGCAACAGGATCGCCGCGGATGCCGTCGCGGTCTGCGTCATGAAACAGAACGGAGCCCACGGGATGATCGATGCACCGGTCAGAGAGCACCTCACGTTCAAGATCGGTGAGGAACGGGGCTTAGGGAGTTCGAGCATAGGGGACATCGAGCTGAGGGCCTCGAACCTGGCCGAGGACCCAGATTTCGACGGGCTCTTGAGCATGGTGCGCGAAGAGCTGGTCTAGCTCACTCACTGGGGAGTCTTTTTGTGCTTCGGAAATCGAAACACGAGCTCCTTGAAGCCCCCCTCAGGCGTCTGATACTTCGCGCTCTCTGGGAAGTCGTAGGGCACGTAGACGGCCTTCGTCAGCTTCCTTCCCCATTTGGCCACAACCGAGTCCCAGCCGTTCATCTTCAGGTGGTCGGCGAGCTCCCGAGTACCAATCCTCTGACCTGTCACTCCGGCGGCGTCCTGCAGGGCGAGGAAGGCCCACGCCTCGGAGAAGGCCTCCACCATGGAGTCGTCGTCGGCGTAGAGCCTTGACACCTCCTCGGGCATCCTCCTCGCCGCTTCGAGTGTCATCTCAGTAGGTTTCAGCCTGAGACCCGGCGGGGCGCTCACCTCCAGGGTGTTGACGGCTATGTTGTGGGGCTGGAGCTCGAGGGCGAGGCACTGGGTCAGCCCCTCGATCCCGTACTTGGAGGGACAGTAGCCGACCTCCGCGACGAAGCCCATCTCGGCGGACCTGGAGGTCACGTTGATCACGCTCCCCCTGCCCTCCGACTTCATTGCCCCGAGGAAGGCCTTGGTGAGCAGGAAGGGGGCCCGGAGGTTGACGTCCAGCGTCCTGTCCCAGTCATCGACGGTCATCTCCTCCAGGGTCTTCCAGGGGCTCGTCGCCGCGTTGTTCACGAGGACATCGAGCCTGCCAAACCTGTCTAGGACCTCATCCCTCAGCCTGCTTATCTCCTCCACCCGAGCCAGGTCCGTGATCGTCGTAGTAACGCTTCCACCTCTGGCCCTGACGGAGACCTCCAGATCCTCCAGCTCCGAGGCGGTGCGCGAGGCCGCGACGACCTGAGCCCCCTCCAGGGCATAGGCGTGAGCCATCGCCCTCCCGAAGCCTCTCCCCGAGCCCGTCACGAGGATCACTCTCCCTTCTAGTCTTCTCATCTCCATTCCTCCAGCCTGCGTTTAGATTCACTCTTCAGCGGAGATCACTCCCTTCCTCACCAGCTCCTGGACCTCCTCCTGGGAAAGCTCGAGCACGCCTACGAGTATCTCCTCGTTGTGCTCCCCGAGCAGGGGCGCGGCCCTCGATACTCTCCCGGGTGTGCGGGAGAACTTGACTGGGAAGTTGGGCACCCTGACCCTTCCCGCCCTCGCGTGATCCACATCAACGAACATCTCCCTCGCCTCCAGCTGGGGGTCTCCCACGACCTCGTCCACATCGTAGACCGGCGCAGCTGGGACCCCTGCCCCGACGAGAAAGTCGACGGCCTCCCCCCTGTCCATCTGGGAGATGCGGTTGTTCAGGGCCTGCTCGTCGATCTCATCCACCCCTAGGTGGTCCTTCAGCTCCTCGATTATCCTGGGAGAGAAGCTCGCGTAGCGCACCCAGCCCCCGTCTCTCGTCCTCACGAGGCCCCCGAAGCCTCGGCCCATGGGGTACTTCTCCCTCAGCTCCCAGAGCCTGAGGCCGGAGAGGTTGTAGCCCGTCAACGCCGTGTTCAGAGCCACCATGCAGTCCAGCTGGGCGACGTCTATCATCTGCCCTTCCCCAGTCCTGTCCCGATGCCTGATGGCCGACACGATGCTCATGGCGGCGAAGAGGGCGGGCCCCAGATCCCCGTATGCCTGCGCCATCTCAAGAGGCGGGCCCGAGGGATCCGCTTCGTCGCCCGTCAGCCTCGTGTGGCCGCTCATCGCCTCGGCTATGTTGGCGAATGATCCCCGACGGACGTAGGGTCCGTACTGCCCGAAGCCGGAGAGGGCCGCGTATATTATCCCGAGGTTCAGCTCCCTCAGCACCTCGTATCCGAGGCCCAGTCTCTCCATCGTCCCAGGGCGGAAGTTCTGGACCACGACATCCCCCCTCCGGACCAAGGACTTGAAGATATCCACGCCCTCAGCGGCCTTTAGGTTCAGCGCGAGCCCCTTCTTATTGAGGTTGTGGTGGTGGAAGGTGTAGCTCACTCCTCCGAACAGGGCCCCGTCAGCAATCCTGTCCACACCGCCCCAGGGGGGTTCGATCCTGATCACCTCTGCGCCCTGCTCCGCCAGCAACATCGTGCAGAATGGGCCGAACCAGAACTGCGTTAGGTCAAGGACGGTTATGTCCTCCAAAACCTCATCCATTCGTATCACCCAGTCATGGAGCTGTGCTTGAGTTTTATCCGTTTTCTAGATATATAAAAGGAATTCACTTAATTCAGATATAATATTCCTTTATTTAATTAATTATACGTTTTTTACGTTCGTATGTGTTTCTATATCCCATCCATTCAATATATAACAGTTTAAGATATTTAGATCCGAATAGATGTGTTTTATACAGCGTGGTGATACAGTAGATCGACATGTCTGAGATCATGAGAGTTCAGGATCTAGTTGCTTCGAAGGGGGAGAAGGTCCAGGGCATGATGAGAGTGAACGAGAAGCCCGCTTATGTTCACGAGGTGCCCGTGACTCTGATTAATGGAGCGGGGGATGGTCCGACCCTCTGCATTAATGGGGGCGAGCACGGTTCGGAGTACAACGGGCCCGCCGCCTGCCTGAAGTTGATGGGGGAGCTGGATCCCGGAGACATAAACGGGCAGGTGTACATCGTGCCGGTGGTCAACACCCTCGCCTTCGAGCACAGGTGGATGCACGGCAACCCCATCGACTACAGGGACCTCACCGGCTGCTACGTAGACGAGGTGCCGAGAGGCGGGTCAGGCGCGCCGAAGCACAGCTATCAGCTGGCCATCACCTTCTACAACGAGGTCCTGGCGAAGAGCGACTACAGGCTGAATCTTCACGGCGGAGACATCGAGGAGGACGTACTCACCGGCGTGATGTACAGCAGGATAGGGAAGGCCGAGAGGGACGACAGGAACCTGGAGATGGCTAGGAACTTCGGGTGGGAGTGGATACGGGAGGGCATAAGGAAGCCGAGGCCCGGCGACCCCCCGAGGAAGACGCGGCACACGCCGATGACGGTGGGTACCGAGGCCGGGGGAATGGGCAGGTGCACCACCGACCTCGTGGACATGGTAGTGCGGGGCTGTAAGAATACTTTGAGATACCTAGGGATGATGGACGGAGCCCCCGAACTGCCGAGGAAAGCGCGAGTTTTCAACCCCTACCACCTCTACTCGGAGCACGGAGGATTCTTCATATCCAACGTTAGGGCCGGCGACCTGGTCGACGAAAGGGACGCCCTCGGGGAGATCAGGAGGCTTAGCGGAGAGATCGTCGAGGAGATAGTTGCTCCGACGGCCGGCGTCGTGCACATGGTGACCTCCCCGGCCATATGGGAGGGTGACGTCACATACGAGATCGGCAAGGACATAAGAGAGATCGATTAAAATTGCCTTGATCGATCTTAATCACTTTCAGTTTCCCTCCAATCCCGTCATCGCTCTTCCTATTCCTAATAACATTTTGTGTTCTCCTCCCGAAATAGTAATTAGTAAAATAACACTTTACTATACAATATTATTGTGATATATTATGACGCAAATAGAGAAACGTTCGTCGGGAAGGGAGATAGCGATAGAGATAGGTGAGGAGGTATTCACCGCGAGATTATTGGATAAGAAGGCCCCTAAAACATGCGAAGCAATCCTGAGTATATTACCCTACGAGGGTGTTACATACCATCAGTTTTGGTCGGGAAATGGCCTGCAGGTGCACGATGAAATACTGAAGAGGATGGCAGAGGAGGCAGGGCTTTGGCCCAGCTCCAACTTCCCTGACTATGGAGAAAATCCAAGCATCATTGGTTGCCCTGGAGACGTAGGATTTTACCCAGTAGGTAATGGTATTTTCATAACATATGGAAAAGCCCGCTTCTACGGTCCGCCTGAAGGAGTAGAGCCTACTTACATCTTCGCTGAGATAACTGAAGACCTCGATATACTTGGGGATGTTGGAAGATCTATCGGAAGACATGGTCAGAAAAGGATCAAGATTTGGGCAAAGTGATAAGGCAAAGATCCTTCGGATCTCTACAACACATTTAGGGATACAGGAAGAAAGATGAAAGATCTGATGTCTCTATGCCGAGGCCTGCTTGTTTTATCTTCTCGTAGATGAGCCAGACAACGCTGGCTGACTGAATATGTGTCCCGTCGCTCTCGAAGAGTGTTATTTCATTGGGATTCTCACGCCCTGACTTTGCACCCGCTACGACTTCCGATATTTTTCCGTGAATTCCGTCGGCCCTCAGGACTCCCGATTCTATGGCGTTTGAGATCTCGCCTATTGATAGGCATTTCTCACTGTCGATGACTATCTTGTCCATCCTTGATATTGTATCCAAATCAAGTTCACATTTTAAGGGACCATCGGCCCCCATTCCGCTGATGTGTACTCCTTCCTTCAGCCATTTCCCTCTCACAATCGGTTCTGTTGCGTAAGTGGCTGTTATTAGAATGTCAGATTCTCTCACAACTCTCATCGCATCATCGGCTGCTATTACATCTACGCCTAAGGTAAAGCCCATATCATGGGCGAACTCGTCGTTCCTACGCTTACCAGAATGGACATACGCCTTGTCGAAGTCCCTTACTTTTGACAAACAAACGAGGGAAGCTCTGCCAATCCTCCCTGTGCCCAGGACTCCAACTGAGTTCACCTCCTTTCTAGCTAGATACTTTGCCCCGATTGCGGCAGCGGCACCGGTTCTTAGGCTCCCTGTGTTCAATTCACCTCTTTTTGAGCCTGAAAGTTCTCTCCCTCGAACAACAATGGCCAGGGTCTCTCCGTCCTCTGGATCCAATATGTGTGATACATACTTGTGCCTTGAGAAGTGATAGGAGTGGGAGATAACGAAAGCCTTCGAACCCTTAAGATAAGCCATGCCTTGACCTACACTCGTGGTGCCCGGCGCGATGTGGGGGAGCTCCTTCCCCTTGATCTTTATCTCGATTCTGGGGGTGTACTCGGCCACGCCCATTCCTTCCTGGTGGTAGGCGTCCTCGACGGCCTCTATGATTTCCTCTGCAGAGATCTCCACTTCGCGTATGTCCTGATCACGTATCAGCAGCACCATAGGATCTCAACTTTCATTAACAGATAATTTCCTTCTAGGACATAAAATAAAAAGGGAGTTATTGATGCCTTGCCTTGCTCAACTTGTCCCTAGCTAGGAACCCGTAGTAGGCATCCTTGGCGTTCTCTGCAACAAAACGTGTCTCAACGCTGGAGACCCTCTCGTCTTCCGGGATGAAGAACTTGTGGGCATAGGCGTTGAACTGGTCTCTATACGTTATGTCGACGATTATAGGATTCTCAAAGGTGAAGGTGGGTATCTCGTCTTTCCTTAGGAGCCCATCAATGACCGCCTCCCTGATGAGCCTCTTCGTTTTTTTCGGGTTTACGCAGATGGCGCTATATCTCCCGAGACCCTTCTTGACAACTGCTGCAGCAATTTTCGGAGATATTTCCTCTCTGATCGCCTTAACGCTAGCCTCATCTCCTGAAATGGCAACAAGAGGCACTCCGTAGTACCCCGCAAGACTAGCGTTTAGCCCTGTCTCGCTGAGGGGCTTCCCATTGAAACGTACCTCCCTGACGTCCCAGACATGGTTCAATACTGCGTCTTCGGTAAGTACGTTTCCGTGGGATCCGATGCAGATGAGGGCATCGAAGCTGCCATCGATGCCTAATACTTCGTCCATAAGTTCGGCCGAGCCAACAACAGCCTTTACGTTCTCTGGTAACTCCTCGAAGAAAACGTTCATTGATCTGCCATGGGCGTCATTAAACCAGATCTCGGCCTCTGGGTCCACCTCGAGGACACCCTCAACTGCAGCTATCACATCATCCGTGAGGAATCTCTGTGCCCTCTCGTATGCTCCGGGGGCTGACGGGTCCTTGTGCATTTGAGCCCTGTAAGCAGTTCCAGAACATCCTTCCATGTCACATGAAATGTAGATCTTCATGTCATGTATACTATATTGAATAGGTATATAATATTTAACATATTTAAGAAACCATAAAAATGTATTAAATAAAATGATAACGGAAAAAAATATAATTTGAGATAATAAATTACTATTAAATCCTTCCAGGCAGGAGTAGTATATGGTCGATGTTGCTCGTCTCACTTTGATCTATGATGAATCTTACAGCCCTAGCGACGTCCTCCGCGGCTAGCATTCTGCTTCTATCTACTTCGCGCCCATCAAACCAGGGAGTTGAGACAGAGCCAGGATTTATCGTCGCGGCCTTCACATGAGTCCCCTTCAGTTCCTCCCTTAGGCACCTGATCATCGCCTGGACAGCGTGCTTCGTCGCCGAGTAGACGCTAGCACGAGCTGAGGTGGCTAGGCCCAGATTGGAGGAGGTTGCTATTATCTGGCCGCTATTCCTAGCCTTCATGTCTGGGAGGACCTTCCTGATCCAGAGAAAGACTCCCTTGACGTTTGTCCTGAACTGGGCGTCGAAATGCTCCAGCGTCAAGTCCTCTAAATTCCCGAAGAAGCCGATCCCAGCGTTCGCGAACAGGACGTCGATGGTCCCGAGTTCACTCACTGCGTTGTCGAACAGCCTATCGACGTCCTTCTCATCCCCGACATCGCCGGACCCGAAGTTAGCCCAGCCACCCAGCTCCTCAACTTTCTTGGAAACCCTTTCTAGTCTATCCGTGTCCCTTCCGACCAGAAAGAAGCGATGCCCGCTCCTCGACATCTCAAGGGCTGTCGCCTCTCCAATTCCGCTTGAGGCGCCCGTTATCACTATGTTAAGGATCCTACTCTCTTCGTCCATGTTTACTCTCTTGTGCGCATTCGATTATTATCGTTTGGGCTCAACACTCACTGTCATCGACTCTACGAGTCGCACAATATTGTTAGTTTTTTATTGGCCGTCGAATCCATTTAATTGAGTCGAGATGGGTTTCTGCATAAACATCTGTGAGGTCGATGGAGAGGAGGTCTCCCCCGGAGTGATCAGGAGAGTTCTTCTGAGACCTGAGGACACTGGTCAAGGTCCGCCCGGGGAATTGAAGGTCATTCACTACACCTTGGAGGATGGAGGAGTCCTCACCCTTGATGAGCCGGGGATGGAGTATCAGGACTACGTCGTTAGTGGGTCCGTGCTTTTTGGCCGAAGATACCTCCACGGGAACTCAACGGTATTTGCCCCAAGCGGTGGCTCCCACAGGTACATCCAAGCTGGGGAGTCGGAGGCAAGAATAGTCTCCACCACATACTCCGTCCCTCGACCCAGTCATAGGTGGTGCAAGACAAGAGTGGCTCAGCTTACGGAGGCCTTCGAACAGCAGCTAATGACGGAGGAGTTGCATGCACTCACTGGTGCCCACAGGTTCCACGCAATAGACGTCCAGACTTGGAACAGGCAAGAGCACACAAACCCGGAGGAGACCGCCTATTTCATGAGGGGGAGGGGGGAGATGACTGTCGACGGAGAGATATACAAGGTGAGGCCCGGCACACTGGTCTACGTCGAGGAGGGGGCAACCCACTCTATCAGGAACACCGACGAGAGGGACAGCCCCTTGCAATATTACGTCATGGAGTACACTGAGCAGGACAGGATGTGGAGCCAGAGAGGCTACTCGTTGCATAATTTAAGGGAAATCTCAAAAAGACCAAGATAAAAAAAGTATCATGGCTCTCCCCAGCCGGTGGGCTCCCCAACCTCCAGAAGCGTATACAGGGGGTCTCCGGGGAGGACGATCCGCCTGGTGAACATCGTGTGGACGACGCCGTCGATTGGAGAGACGATGCTGGCCAGTATGGAGCTGTCGAGGCCCTTGATTAGACCTATGACCTGGTCCTTCTCGACTATGTCGCCGTAGTCAGCTATCGCTTGGAACACCCCGGAGAGGGGTGCGCTGACCCTGTACCAGGTCATGTCGAGGAAATTCTGCCGCCTCGGCTTGACGGGTGCTCCTTGTAGCATTCCGAAATGTCTCAGTATGTTGAAGGTGCCCAGGACATGGCCCTCGATGAACTCCTCAAGCGGCTGCTCCCTATAGCCCAGGCCGCTCTCGCTGATGATGGAGGCGACTCCCCTGCTCATAGCTTCGTATATGAGTGTCCCTGGGCTGGTGTGGCCGATCGCGGGAGTCCCTGGTAGCACGTACTCGAAGCCGAAAACCTTCGCCATCTCCTCGGCAGTCTCATCGATCTCGCGCCCCGTCCTCAGGAAGATCGTGTGAACCAGATGAGACTCTGGAAAGTCACCTCCGCGGAAATCGACGTGATAGTCTGCCCTGGATATTATGTCGAAAACCCTGTGAGCGAGGACCTCGGTTGGCCTGCCATCGGGCGACCCGGGGAAGACGCTGTTTATCCTGCCTCCGTCCAGTGGGGTGACCGAAGACGAGGTGAGTTTCATCATTGGCGTGCGGAAGCGGAAGCTGGACATGTTTATCACTGGGATCGTTATGAAACGGCCGGAGAGCCCTTCGGGCTGCACTAGCTGAAATAGACGCGAGGCGGATTCGACTCCGCAGTACTCTGTCGGATACAGGCCACCAGTTACGACGAGGGTAGGCCCCTCGGAGGATCCGTTGACGACGCCGACGGGCAACTCGAACCTTGCACCGATCGTGTCCAAGACATTCACGTAACCGAATTGCTTCTCGTTCTTATCAACCTCGAATGGGTCAAATTTCCTTATTGACATTGAATGCATGATAGCCTTAAGTCCTTAAAAAAAGGGATACACGACGGATTATAAAGCACAAGGGAAACCCACCTCATGTTGCGCGCGCGAACTGATATTGTAGTATATTTTACTACGGTGTTTCCGCGCGAATGCGCGACGTGCGCGCGCAAGTATTTTTGAGAAGTTCAGAGGCATCTACGGGAACGCACTTAACCTGGATGTTTCCCAAGTGAGTGGGCACCTGACCATCCTCCTCAGGAATCCCAGTATCCAGAGAGGAGCTACCAGGGCAGGGATTCTCCAAAAACCAGCTACCCCCCTGGGTAGGGGGTCGAATCAAGACCACCGGGACCCCACTTGACTCCTCCGAGACCCCATTGGAGACCCCACCGACTCCCGAAAAACCGAGGGTGGACCCGCCTAACCCCCCGAAATCACCCGCCTATAGGGCACCAAATTCTGAGGTCCCCCAGGATCAAACCGAGACCCCAAATTCCAGGGGGGTGGACCCGGTTCGGGAGTCGGCGACTCCTCTTCGACTCTCCCCGCGAGAGTCGAGGTACCCCCGCGAGGAGGCCCTCAACATTATTGAGGTCCAGGAAAGGGGCTACATGAAGGCAACCGACGGAGCGAATGGTACCATTGTTATGGTCCCTGTGGATCTCGCGCGCATTCCACGTTAATGGTCCCATTACCACATCCTTAATGGTCCCATTACCACATCCTTAATGGTCCCATTACCACATCCTTAATGGTCCCATTATTAATGGTCCCATTAACACAGCATCCGCGCGCGGGAGTGGAGCCCCACGGCTGTCAGTGACCTCGAGCTCCTGGGCATCCGTCAGGCCATGTACCTGGGACACCTGGACGCCTTCGAAGCCCACTAAAAATGCGATTTTAACATCGGTTGGAGAAATCGCCAACCGATGTCATTTTCGCATCATTTACCCATATACGGGCTCATGAGGCAAAGGGACGACACTGGGAAGCTGAGGCAGGGGCGCGCGAGAGATATTGTTCACTCTTTATTCGTCATGCGTGTTCTTGAATCGCCGCGCGCGCGTCTTGTATCATTCATTAAGATCACCTAAGTATTACGTTTTGTAAGTATCATAATACTAATATTAATGGGTTATGCCGGCGCGCGCTTTCCGACTCATCGCCCTTTTTTCCAGATATAGAGGAGTACGGCCTCTACCCCAGCAACCACCGCGATTATGGATGTGGTTATTTGGTAGATGGTTAACTGATTCAACAGTTTCTCTTTTTCCTCTTTGAGAGTAGAGGAATATCTCCAAGCATACGTAGATTTAACAAGTTGATCCGCATTATATCGGAACATATCAGCCAAGTTATCTGTTCCAGGGATGGCTCCAGGAAAGTTAGTCAGTACAACATGCTCAGCGCCTACTTGATCAGCTATACCCTTTCCAAACTCGACATCAATCTGTAGATTATCAACTACAAGAGCTACCTTTTCA
>SMTZ1_10002921_pt2 | contig 26757 bp, 19 predicted proteins | sample DeeMarSWOR136_30_FD_25667 | JGI IMG/M metagenome (IMG submission 25667)
ATTCTGCCGCCGATTACACGAGGTTTACCATCAAGATCTGTCTCATTCGGCTCGGCCATAAAATTCGGATCTCCTGTGTCGATACATGGTGAACCGAGAAGCAGACGAAGGTTATCACCTTCCGTGCCGGCAATGCCGTCTGCCCCGTTGGGGTCGACAAACAGTGGATTATCACCTATGTTACCCGCTCCGCCCAAAGTACCTGTCCAACCCTGGATACAACAGTAGTTGATGATTAGCTCATCTCCCTTGTCAAACTGAGCCGATTCATCTGTACCGTTAATGTCCCAGTTGCCCCAAAATATGCAGTTAGCCATTACCATTTCGTTCTCGTCGTTGGAGATTCCACCATTATATCGTGCTGAGTTCCCAACGAAGGTGCAATTAGTCAATATTTGACCGCAATCATCATTATAGATGCCGCCGCCTTTATTACCCGCCGAGTTTCCACTGAAAAGGCAGTTTTTCAGCATTGGTTTTACATTTACTTGGTCGTTACCCATTCCACCACCACAATTGGCCGCAGAGTTTCCGATGAATGTACACTGAGTTAATATCGCGCCGCTGTAATCTACGTTAAACATCCCACCCCCGTCCTCGGCCCAGTTACTACTGAAGGTACACCTGGTCAATGTCGGATTGCTTCCACGATTAAACATTCCACCGCCATAGCTTTCCGCCGTGTTGCCTCTAAATATACAGTTTACCAGCACCACATCGCAGCCGTAGTTATACATCCCGCCACCGTAAGAACCACTACCGCCTTCTCTGGCCAAATTACCGGTAAAAGTACAGTCAACGAGCACAAGTTCGCCGTAATAATTATACATCCCCCCGCCGTCATGTCCAGATGTGTTTCCGATGAAGGTACAACCAGTCAAATTTGAATTACTATCCCTATTGCATATCCCACCACCATAGCCTTCACCCCCGTCGAGGGCGATTGCGCAGTTCCCGATGAACCTGCAATTTGTAATAGTTGGGCTGCTGTTGTTATAGTTGTACATTCCGCCGCCTCTCCCGCCTCCGTCATCGTTCCCAGCGTAGTTACCTGTGAAGGTGCAATTCATAATTGTGGGGCTGCCATGGTCATTGTACATTCCCCCCCCGTTGCACTCTGAGAAATCCTCAAAGTTTGCATTCCCAGCAGTGACGAAAAAGCCATCGAGTACAGCAGTCTCATTGGTTCCACTACCGGTTACAACACGATAACTATTATCACCGTTGTTGACAAAATTTGGCTCGTCATCGCCGTTCATATCGCCGCTGAGGATAGTTTTATACAAGTTGATGTCACGAGCATCGGGATCCGGATGACCGAGGCCGGCATAACCACCTTTTATAGTCACGTTATTCATAAGCTCAAACGTATCATATCGGCTGGGCGGCCGCAGGATGTATGTAATCTCATAAGGTTTGTGGACACCCTCAGCAACCCGTATCTCCGTGGGGGGAATGGAACTGTACAAAGCGTCCTGAAGGTGTTTGAATGCAGTGGCCCAGCTTTTACCGTCACCAATAAACGGGGCGTCATCATCGACATACAAAATTTGGATGCCCTGGAATTCATAGGCGCCCATATCCACCCTGTCTCCGATTAAACGAGGATTACCATCAAGGTCGGTTTCCCCCGGCTCAGGCACATAATTCGGGTCGCCGGCGTCAATGCAGAACGAATGGGGGAGCAAACGCAGGTTATCATCTTCAGTTCCGAAGATGTTGTCATTTCCGTCAGGGTCCACAAAGCGCGGGTCTGCATCGAAATTACCTTTCCCCCCATACTTTTGTATTACCCAGTCCGGGATACAGCAATAGTCAACCTCCACGACATTCCCACTTTCAAAATACAATTGGCCCCTATCGTTGGCGACAATACAATTTTGCATCTTCAGAACACTATCGTCATATATTTCGATCGCTCCGACATTGCCACTGAAGGTACAGTTGATGAGTGTTTGAATCCCGCTATTGCTCTCTAACCCGCCGCCTATATCATCTTCATCGTTCGAGTTGCCGCTGAATGTACAATTCAAAAACGTGACGTTAGCACTGGAGTTGAACAAGGCACCACCGCCACGGGACGCTGTGTTGGCAGTGAAGGAACAGTTTATCACCGTCATTTCTCCCAGCAGACCATACATCCCACTGCCGTAGGCCGCCGAGTTTGAGGTGAAGGTGCAGCACTTGATTGTCACTATACAATCAGTGTTGCCCACTCCGCCACCCCGATTTGCCGTGTTGCCGGTAATCGTACAGCGCTCAATCTTACCGTTGCAGTCGCTGACCCCGCCGCCGTAACCGTCGGCATGATTGTCAGTGATAATGCAGCTGGCAATAGTAGCTTCTGTTCCGTTGCCGCAGATTCCACCGCCGTTTCCTGTCGTATTACCGCCGGTGATTGTAAGGCCGTAAAGCATACAGTTTCGACTCTCAGTGCCCGAAAATGTCACAACCGGCCCCGCACCGGTCCCCTGAATAACCGTGAGTGCTACCACACAAGGATCGTCCGGATTCATTGATGTTACTGTGATATTCTTACCGTTGAAGTTGATATCCTCGAAATACACCCCTGTCGATAAAAGAACTATATCACCACAACCAGCCGCATTTATAGCCTCTTGTATCGTCGTGTATTCAGCGGGTACAACGAATACGCGCGGCTGCCCGAACTCAACTGTAACAGTCTTGTCTGAATCCATTGTCACCGTATTGGTAAGCGCACAAGACGTATCGTCGTCCGTGCCGGTCCATTGCCTAACCACGTAGTTACCCGCCTCCGGTGTCGCGGTGAGCGTCACTACGGTGCCCGCATAATAAGAGCCGCTATCTGGCTCGACCGTGCCGTGCCCACTAACCACCGTCACCGTTAACTCATACATGGGAACCTCAGACGACTCATACGCGCCCATATCGACTCGCACACCGACCACGCGGGGATTTCCGTCCAGATCTCTTTCGCTCGAGACGGCAATATAGCCGCAAATACTGTCTTCCCAAATGTAGTAATCCCCTTCGGGAATGGTCAGGCCGTGGGGCCCAGCGACAAAATCCGGATCTCCGGCGTCTATGCAGAGCGAACCGGGAAGTAAACGATAATCACCGTCAATCCATAATCCATCTGCATCCCAATAACCGGGCCCGACAAAGCAGGGATCGGCATCGATGTTTCCGTCGCCGGTCGGTCCGTCTTCGACATTGCTGTATTTGAAGCTGACTTCATCGGAGCATATCGCCTGCCCCTCATTATCCCACAATATGCTACTTGTGAGAGTCATCGATGAATGTCCCGAACCTCCACAAGGCTCGGTCCCCCCGGTTGAATTACCACTAAGGGTGCAGTTAACCAAGGAAATAGTGCCATCAGACGTGTAATCATACAACGCGCTGCCGTAACCTCCCGCCCTATTGCCAACGAAGAGACAGTTTATACAACTGGTCACCATGGTTATCATACTGCTGAGATGGACTGCGCCACCGTTGCCGCCTGCAGAATTGTTTATGAAGACGCAGTCAATACATGCCACGTAAGCCTGGCGGCACGTACAGCTGTCTGTGAAGATGGCCCCACCGTCCCCTGCGGCCGCATTCCGGATGAAGCGGCATCGTTCAAAGATAATCCTGCTGTTCCAGCCGGTCATCACCCCTCCGGAGTATCCCGCACTATTGTGCATGAATATGCAGTCGACGACTATGAGATCACCCTCGTCCATGACAAGGCCGCCGCCCGAGTAGTCAGAGTTACCGCCAGTAATCGTGAAGCCGTCGAGTACAGGGGGGGTGTCTCCATGTAGTCCTACCATCAGAATGCGCTCGGAATTCTCATACCGCGAGGGCTCAATAATTAGGGCGCATGGGTCGTCAACCTCGACATCATTACCGGCCAGGTCGCCGCTAAGGATAGTCTCGTATGCAGTGATGTTCCTCGCATCAGGGTCTGGCTCGCAAAAGCCCGCATAGCCGCCCTTAATAGTCAATCCATTGATGAGCTGGAATGTAGCCGTCCGGTCGCCGGGCGCGATGCCAGCACCCTGGTCGGGTTTGTAGATTCCCTGGGCAACACGGATCTCATCGCCGTCGGCGGCGTCCGCCAGAGCATCCTGAAGGTAGTTGAAGGCATCGGCCCAGGATGAGCCGTCGTTTGCACCATCTGCATCGTCATCGACATAAATGGTTTGTCCTGCAAAAGAATACCCGCAAAGCCCCAAAACAACTACCACCGTCAAAGCTGTTCTCGTGATACTTGCCGTTTTCATTTTTCACTCCCTTCCTTTTTTCAATAATCAGTTATTTCTTACCAATTCCAAAAGCCATGATATCCCTTCGCTTCTTTCCTGCATATTCGCTTGCCTCCTCGGCTCAGCAAATTCACTACCGATATTTTCAATTTCCTGCAGGTAAGAAAACATCAGTTCACCCTCACGGCCATCATCTGTTGAAAATGCTATTTTCTCGATAACATCTTTTTCCATATCGACGGTATAAACAATCTGCCCGTCTCCGGGCTTTAGGATTACTTGTGCCTTGCCATTTCGCTTATTGTACTTTGTATTGAACCATATTTGCTTTTGGGCGGCATCCCGCCGAACTGTATCTATCGCATGCAACCCCATCCACGGCCGCCCAATACCCGCAAAGCCGGCTTCATTTACAATCCGTCCCCCTACCTTCAATTCCAACCACGGCCAGTGTTCAACACTGGCAGCGTACACAAAAGGAACCCTGCCTCTGCCCCGAACCTCTTTGCCGTTAATTTGACCTGTTACTGTAAAATACGTCCACCCACGTTTATGCATCGCATCGCGCTTGTCTACTACTCTTGCCCCCGCCGGCCACTTGTACCGGAAATATTCCTCATCTGATACATCAAAGCGTAATGTGAGCTGCGAATGATTGCTATTTCGGCCCTGCTTTACAACCACCAGCAAACCATTCCTATAGCTTGGAACATATTTCATGTCTTCCCTCTTGCCTTCAACCCGGGAAAGAAATTCCGTCAATTGGGGAGTATCCGTAGGCAGCCGCCGCACAGTTAGGTCATTTGCCCACAACCTATAGTTTTCCACGTAGATAGTATTATTCCGCCTGTAGTAATTAGCCTGGTCATTTTCCAGCCACTGGCAGTAAGATTCTCTATCATCATTCGTAAATCTCACCCGCATCATCACCACGCCATTTGTACCCGGCGGATAGTAATACCAATGCTCCTCAATATCTTTGTTTACTTCCAACTGCGATGCTACACCTGAGAAACCAATCGATTTCGGCATTTGTTCTGCATCATTCACATTCTTTCCCGGCACCATTGCTACAGTACCTGCAGCTAAAATAGCACCGGTTGTTAATGAAATGACCGCAGTCTTGCTTGTAGCCATAGCTGCCAGAGATGCTAACACGCCGACTTTGATCGTAGCTGCCGTTACAGCCACATTAGCAGCAGATGCTTCACTTGTAGCTGTCATCTTTCCAAACAGAACCAGAGCAACTATGAGCGAGCCTTTGCCAAGTCCCCGGCGTGCAAGTTGTTTCACCAACGCTTTCTTGGCTCGCATGAACAGCATGCGAGCACTGAACTCACTGCAATCCATCACTTCAGAAATTTCCGAATAGGCCATTTCTTCGTAGCACCGCAAGGTTAATATTGTTCTATACCTTGGTTTCAGTGCTAACATTGCACTGGAGATTACTTGCTTCAATTCCTCGCCAATCAGACTCTCTAAGCCTTCATGTTTGTCTTTAGATACTATATCAGACATCTTTGAAATTGATACCCTTCTTTGCTGTTGCTCTCGCTTGTAATGGTCATGAACTTTGTTAGTAGCAATTCTAAGCAGCCAGGACCAAAACCGATCGGCTTTTTCCAATTTGTCTAAGAAGTTGAACATCTCTAATAAGCTCTCCTGTAAAATATCTTCCGTCAGACTATCGTCCAACGTCAGACGGTGGATGTATATGCGCAAAGGCCCTCTTGTCAGTTCAGCCAGGCGAATCATAGACTCTTCGTCGCCCAACTTAGCTTCTTTTACCAATTCAATGTAGTTACCCGTATTGTCCATATGGGATTACTGAGCTATTAAAAAGACCACCTTCGCACGCCAAACGTAACGTTTTTTCCACAGAATTTCCCAAATCTTACCTTAATTTCACCGAAAACATGGTACAAATGTCAACACCCAAATCCACCCTCAGGCCGGTAAACGAGAAAAGGTGGCAGTGTTTGAAAAAAAGAATATGTAAGAAACCTATAAATCCTAACTATCAAGCAGGAACTCACGGCAAGCTAAATTGATGTATTCGCTGACTTTAACGAGAAGCAGGTCTTGTGACGCCAGCACGGGACGTCAGTTTGGTCACATAGCTTTTAGCTTTCGTATAGTGTTTAATGTGGTGGCAAAAGGTTCAGAGATGAGTTGAAAACCGCATTTTGAAAATCATGTACATGGCGTTAATAATTACTTAAACGCTTTTCTCAGTTCGTAAAGCCGTTTTCCCTACAATTTCGGGCACTGAGGCACTCTTGTATACGCAACGCTCGTAGAATCTCCGAACCCGTGCTGGGTTGTTTTAGATAACCTGTTTCAAGAATCGGCCTCGATCCTTTACATATCCCGGTTTCTACGGATATTTTAGAAAAAATAATGTTTTTACCGGACTTTTTTCTTGACTGGCCGCGAGGGTTGCCTACAATTTTATTATCATTGATTTGAGCGGGACGGAGCCTGGAATATATATGCACTATCAATGAGGGTTTTTGTTTTTGCCAAACAAGCCGGTAACAACCCGGTTTTAGTATTGAGCCTTGTACAGTTGATGATTCTACGGATGAATTTCATATAGGTCTATTTGGTGTATCGGCGAAAAATAGTTTGGCAAAGTTTAGACTTAAGGTGTGTGGGGCATATCGGGTAACAAAATATATCAGAGCCGTTAAAAGAAAGGTAATCCGCCGATAACTATAACGGAGGACGTCGGCATGGCATATGAGGTCATGATTGATAATTTCGAGGTCAACGAATGGAGGCGTCGGGCTGCAGTTTTTGCCGATTACAGCATCTATCAGACCTGGGCCTATCAGCGTATTCGTATCGAAAGCGACAGACAGAAAATAAGAAGGGTGATAGTCAAGGATGACAAAGACAAGCCCGTACTGATGGAACAGGTGCGAATTAAGAAGCTTCCTGTGGGTCCGAGTGTAGGGTATGTTCAGTTCGGACCGCTTGTTCGAAACAAGCAGGACGGCTTGTCATGCACGGCCGAGGCCCTTGCCGAGTTTCGTCAAGCCTGCGTCGGTCCTATTGTCAGCATACTGCGTCTTGTGCCCAATATACGCAAAGGCCAACTCGGCGATCAGTTAGAAGCCATGCTGGAATCGGTGGGATTCAACAGGGTTGAGAGTATCCCGCCATATCACACGATGCTCGTTTCCCTTATCGAAAGCGAGGACGAAATTTTCTCGCGAATCTACAAGGAAGGACGCAGGCTAATCAGAAGAGCCGACGAAAAGGGCATCGAAATTACCGATGATACCAGCGATGAGTCGTTTGAAATACTCGAAACGATGTACCATAGGGCCATGCGGCGCAAAGGATTCACAGGGATCGATTCGAACCAGTTCAGACGGACCCAGCTCGATCTGGCCGATGATGAGAAGATGCGGATATTGATAGCACGGATAGATGGCGAACCCGTGAGCGCACAAGCGATTTCACACTTCGGGGACACAGCGATACCGGTCGTTTTTGCAAATAATTCTCAAGGCCTCAAGAGCGGTGCGGCATATTTGCTCTGGTGGAGGTCGTATCAAACGTCCAAGAAGCTGGGGATGAAGTATTATGACTTGGGTGGTATCGACAAGGAGAAGAATCCCAAAGGCTATCAATATAAGAAACGAATGGGCGGCGAGGAAGCATACAACATCGGCGTGTTTGACTGCTGTAGCAACACCGCGGCCAAGGCGATGATGGCCATGAGCCATATCTTTCAGGGCTTCAGGAAAAAGTAATCCCAATTAAGACATTTAACAGCTTCGCCGGATAATAGAGGCGTGATCGACAACGATTTTTACATAGGCGATGATACTAAAATCATCCTGATCCCCGAGCCGGCATAACTTCCCTTGCTCGGCGTTGGCGCGTTGATGGTGAGAAGAAAACGCTGTTTACGGAAATTATGAACCATCATAATACGGTTAACCTGCTTTTTCTGCACATAAGACCAAAATCGTTTTGCTTGTTTTCTCTTTTTGCAACCTTTTAACACGCCAGAATCGAAGCAGTGCGCCTTCTCAGGCTCGATGCACCTTCACCCGCCTGAAGCGTAAGAAAAAGACCAAAGACACTCTGGCATGTTATGTCATTAAGTTCTTTGTTATTTGTAGGTTGCGGTGATTTTTGGGAATTCAGTTCGGGGCCAACCCGGCCCATTGCTTTCCTTGATTTCCAATCTCCAATCAATGGTTCAAACACATAAAATCTTTGACGGGCGCCATACATATCTGCAATAATTGAGGTGTTAAATACAATCAAAACCAAGAAAATCTCCATCTGGTATAAGACCAAGGGAGCTATCAATGAAAAGTGAAGTGAAGTTAAGTCAGGCGAAATGGCTGGTCGAACCGGGCTGTGTAATCCTTGTAACAACCGGCACAATGGAAAAACCGAACGTGATGACTTTCAGCTGGCAGACACCGGTCAACAGTACCGACCCCTGCCTTATTGTGCTGGCCATAAGCCATATCAGGTATTCATACGATTTGCTAAAGCAAAATCACGAGCTGGTTATCAACGTTCCGGGCGAAGAGCTGCTCGAACAAACACACTATGTCGGTACCGTCACTGGCAGGAACATCGACAAATTCAAGGAAAGCGGATTGACAACGGTTACCGCCAAGGTAGTCGCTCCGCCATTGGTAGAAGAATGTGCCGCCCATCTTGAATGTCGCGTAGTAGAGATATTTAAGATGCAATCACACGATTTACTGGTCTGCGAGGTACTGCGAGCAGAAGCTGAAACAGAGCTGTTTGACGGCAAATGGATACCGGAAAAATTCCACACACTACATTACCTCAGTGGCAATTACTACGGTGTTATGGAGCGTACAATCCAGGCCCAAGGCAAGTAGAAAACATCAACACAATCGACTACTCCCACTTACAATATACATTTTTCGTTCTTTAACAGGCTCGACACGGATGAAAAAACTATGTAGAATAATCACGCTCAGACTAACCGGTTTTAGTAAGTAAAAGATGAGGTACATCATGAGTGAAAACCTAAACCGCCGCAGCTTTCTTAAGAAATCCATACTCACATCCACAACCGCCGCATTAGGCTTAAGCCTTGAAGAGAAAGCACTATTAGCACACCAGGAGAAAAAATCAAATCCCCCGCCACCAGAGGATTCCGCCAAAGGTATGCCGATTGGAAAGATTGGTCATCTCAAGATTAGCAGAATTTTAACCGGTGGCAATCTCATCAGCACTTTTGCACATAGTCGGGACCTTGTCTACGTATCCTCGCTGTTAAGGAATTACTTCACCGATGAAAAAGTGATGGAGACTCTTGAGATATGTGAAGAAACCGGGATCAATACAGCCATACTAAGGCTCGATAATCACTGCATCGGCCTTCTCAAGAAATACTGGAATGAAAGAGGCGGCCGATTGCAGTGGATTGCACAGATTAAAATAAAAGAAAATGACCTGACTTCCGAGGCTAAGAGAGCTATCGACAATGGAGCAGTGGGGGCATACGTGCACGGCGGTGTTGCAGACTGTTTCGTTGAGGACGGCAAAGTTGACCTTCTCGGAAAGGCGGTGGATTTCATTAAACAAAATAAAGTTGTCGCCGGAGTCGCTGGCCACAGCGTGGAAGTACCGATTGCATGTGAAAAAGCAGGGCTAAATCCCGACTTCTATATGAAAACATTACACAGTCACAACTACTGGTCTGCGAAAAGGCAGCCGGAGCGCGATAATATCTGGTCAAAGACACCGGAAAAAACCATCGAATTTATGAGAAACGTCAAAAAGCCGTGGATCGCTTACAAGGTTATGGCCGCAGGGGCCATCCATCCAAGAGAAGGTTTCAAATATGCCTATGAAAACGGCGCTGATTTTATCTGTGCGGGGATGTTCGACTTCCAGGTGAGAGAGGACGTTATCATCGCCAAAAATATCCTGTCGGGAAATATGAACAGACAACGCCCCTGGCACAGCTAAGAAAAAATCACAGCATCCTAAAAAATCTACTGTGCTTCCATTGATTGCTTTAGTATACGAACGTGGCGCATCTCCTCTTTGATAATCTCGGCGATCTTGTCCCTGGCAGTTTCATCAGAAACAAAATCCTTCAAACCGGTATAGAAAATAATTGAATCCTTCTCCTTCTCGATAGCACCCTTGAGGATATCAGTAATGCCCTCTTTTCCGGTCAACTCTGCAGGGACCCCCAAACTGTTTCCGAAAACGGCAAGACCGGCCATCGATTGGGCATCAAAGATTACATCGCTTTCAGCCTCGAAAGCACTCAGTTCCGGGCCCTGTGCAACAAGTTCGTTTTTCATGTCCGCAAATACCTGTTCGTGGCTTGTTTCCCAATCAGCCAATTGAAGAAACAAATTGTGAACGCGCGATTCATCGAACAATTCGGCCGCACCACGATAAAATTTGGCACCATTGCGTTCGATTTGTACGGCTACCTCAAATATTTCAGAAGCATTAAGATTTACAACCATAGTCACTCCATACAAAATATGTCACATATTCCTGAAAGCGTTCTTATCTTCGTATGCTCGCAGCGTATACAGCAGCTCCAATCACAGCAATAATGGCCACAATGACGGGATTCACGGAGAAACCAATCAGCCTCAAAATGCCGAAAGCCCCGATAGAAATCAACAAAGCTGTTAGAATACCGCCTACTATCATCTTTATAAGAGGCGATCTAACGGGAAGTTTGTCCATAAGTTTTTCAACAATCATCCTGACATTTTCCTTTACTGAACTTTTTGGACTGTTGATATTATAATTACCTTATTCCAGCTTGCTGCTCTCAAATAAACAGCGAGGCAAAAAATGCTTTCTGAAGTCATAGTCTCTTATTCGCTTTTGAATTTCTTCATGTATTCGAGGAACTTCTTAGCCGTTTTATCCAGATTTTCGATATCTCCTCCACCTTCCAGCACCTCACACATCTCATAAGCAATATATCCCTGATAGCCGATTTCCTTAAGTGTATTAATGAATGTGTCGTAATCAATAAATCCTTCTCCCATTGGAACGGCCCGGACCAAAACATCACGTTTAAGAAAATTGGTAAGTGTATGTTCATAATGATATCGAGGCAGTCGTACATAATCGGCTGTGGTTGTGTGGACGATAAAGGGCTTCATCTTCAAAACGGCAGCCCTCATCTCTTTAGAATCCAAATCCTGCAATGCCGGAGCCCACGCATCAAAGGCCGCTTTAACATTGGGCAAGTCAACTTCCTTAAGAAGCCAGTACATCGTATCGTGGCCGACCGCAATGTCGTGGTGATTTTGCACGGCAAGCGTAACGCCATACTTTGCCGCTTTTTCGCCGGCAAGCTTCAATCCTTGAACAACCATCGCATACTGCTTGTCGAAAGGCACTCCCGGGCGTTCGTAGCCTGTGAATATACGCACCATGTCCGTTCCCAAATCACGGGCCAGTTTGGCCAATTCGCCGACATAGCAGGCCTGAATTTCCACGTTGGGAATCCCGGCCTTATCCACACCGGCTGTAAAATCCGTATAGCCGGCAAGACAAACCAGCTCAAGACCAAGATTTTCAATCCTGCGGCGAAGCACCTTGCGCGCAGCAGCATCATAATCCAAAGGTGAGACGTGGGGACGCTTGGCCATTAACATCACACCATCAAATCCGAGCTTCTTTGCTTTGACCAGAAACTCATCGACACTCAATCTGGCCTGGCCCCGCCAAAAACCAGCATAACTTACAGAATGCAGGCAGGTCTTTACCTTGAAATCCCCCGCATTACCCGTCGGAATCTTCTGGCAGAACACTTCCTGACCAAAGATCAAAATAACTACAAAAAAAATAAGACCGGACTTTCGCATCGTTATACTCCCCTTTAAGTCACAAAATCACCATGAATATCTTTTACAATTATCCCTGACAGAGCCGGGATTTTACTCTTTTTCTTCCTTAGGTTTGAACAGGCCCTTTATGCCATCCGTAACACCTTTGGTGGCACTACCAGCTCCTTTTATTGTGCCTCCACCAACGTCCTTACCGGCTTCCAGAACTTTGCCTCCTGTGTCCACGAAAGCCGTCGGCAAGGCCCCAAGTTTACCGAGCTGCGATGTCAGAGAACCGAGCATTTCCTTCGGTAGAATGTCGGCTCCCTGCTGTGCAATCCCCCCTGCAAGGGCCAATAGGACCTTACGAACCAGGGCGACCGTATCGATGTCATTTTCACCACCCAAATCAGTCATTTTAATCGGGGCCAGCTTCAACTTGAGGGTATCGGCTTTACCGGGGACAGGCAGCAGCTTTACATTGACCTGCGCATTGGTGATTTCGAGATTATCGATATGCAGCTTTTTGCCGCCGGGCTCGGCCGGCTCCGCGGGCTCGGTTTCCTTGGCCGGAAGCGACTTCATTATATCCTGAAGATTATTACTGGTCACACCTTTCTGCTCCAGGACCAAATTGACACCATCCAGCCTTATGTCCTTTATATTCACAATATCAGTCAACAAGGAACCAGTCTGGACCGCTATGCTTGCCCGGCCTAATTCAAGGAGCCGTTCGTGTTTGTAATCCGGCGGATTATCAATCACAAGATTTCGAAAGCCGATTTTACCGCCCAGAATCGAGAGGTCCACATCATCCACGGCCACCTTGACCTGTAGGGCCTTCGTTCCCGCCGATTCGATGGCCGCCTCCACAGCGCTATCGGCGAATAAATTAATCGCAATCACCACGACAATGATGAGAATTGCAATTACCGCCGCCACTGTATAAATGATTTTAAGTGACTTTTTCATTGTACTGCCCTTTCCAAAATTATATTTGGACTTTCAACTCTATCACGAAAGCAGCATCAAATGGTGTTATCACAGAGAAAACTAAAAACTGTAACCCAAACCAAGGATGTATTTTGTATCCGTTGAACCGGAACCGACGGCCGGAGTTGCGTCATAATTCAGGATGACCTTGAAATTCGCAAACATCCTTTCGGTAAAGTGGGCACGAAACTCACCCGTTGTTGTGAGATAATAATCGGAAAACTGTTCCAAGCTCGGATAATAAGTCAGGTCATGAATGAACTTCAGGTTCTTGGCCAGTGTCTTGTCGAAATTGTACCCAAGCTGAGCAGACAACTCGGTTGTGCTGTCTGTCTGGTTCTCATACTTCTCGTAAACAGAGGCCAGACCGCCTTCGACCGAGAAATTCATATTCTCCGATTCAATCCACTGATACCCGACACCGCCGCCGACTATCACCCTTCGGTCAAGCTCGGCTATCTTGTCAGTTTCATACCGGCCGTCAAGATACCCGTAAAACTTCTTCGAGAAAAAGTAATCATATTTGCCCTTCGTACGCCACCAATCCTCTGTAGTCTTCGTTTCTCCGGTATCCGGGTCCTCCTGCTCACCTCTGGCATAATCTGCACTTATCTTTGTGCGGTCTTTTTCGGTCCTCTTGCTAAGATTAGCGCTGGCACTGATTAGCTCGGTCTTTGTATTACCATGCGTAGAAGTTACAGCCGCCGAGACATTGCCGGTCCACTTAGGCTTCGGCTTTGGCGGTGGATTTATCGAAGCGATAGCAGCAATATCGAAATCCTGAGCCTTTACGGTCTCAGTACCCTCGATGGCAAACTTTCCGGCTGTTGAGCCCACAATTTTTTGAGTAAGAACATTGCCGTCATTAAGATGAACTTTAATAGCCTCATCCGTACTGAATGTCTTAATCCTGGATATCTCTATAGTCATTTTGCCGGCCATATCCGATATAAAAACCAATTTACCTTCCAGCGCATGGTCGATTTTGCCGGTAATACGGTCTCCATTTGCAAACACGATTTCATCTGCATTTATCGTTTGAGCAAAGAAAACAATACACAATAATGAAATTAACACCTTCCCACGCATCATACTCTCCTTTCAAAATCAATCATCAGGAACCATTAAAGAAATTCGAGACTATCACATCAAGATACAACGAACTGCATTTGCCAAGCACCTCCTGTTATGCCTGGTAGTCCAATCCAATACCATTATTATTATGAGGCCCTAAAGGCCAAAACGCAAGGAAAAATACAGTAAGATAGTGATTTTTCAAAAGGCGGTATGGGCCATTAATTTTTTGAAATTGCCGTCATTTCCTTCTCCACGTCATCACCACGAACTCAAAAACAGCAACATTTTATACCGTTCAACCGCTATCGATGGAAGTTATTGCAAAAAGGACCTTAGGTATAATAAAGCAAAAACAGGGTTGGTGAACAGAAAACAAAGGTATCGCTTTGGTTTGTCCAGGCAGGACTTTATGGGACTAAACGCCGTATTTTGCACTCCTCAAGATATTATATATATTTTCATTAGATTAGAGAGCGTATTCATTCGATATGTATGAAGTATGATATTGTTATAAATATAGGCACCTAATAAGGAGAATTGGCCATGAAAACGATACAAATATCCGATGAGCTGCATACCAAACTTAAGAATTTTGTGGTCGATCCATTTGCTGATACTCCAGACTCAGTAATCGGCCGTCTGATAGAAATTGCGGACAAGGCAAAAGGCAAGTGGACCGCCTGGGAAGCGGAAGAAGCGGAAGCCAAGAAACAAGCAGCATCTCAGGGTAAACAAAATCAACAAAAGCAGGAAAAGAATAAAGACAAAGAATCTGAGGAAAATCTGAGTTATTTATAACCCATCCCAGACCCAGGTACTCAGAAAGAAAACTCTAACCGCTCTACATATAGTCTTATTTCGGCCAACTCACCCCAGTGATACCAAATCTGAAATCGTCACTACACATAAGATTCCGATTTTGCCGGTAATATGATATCTCTGCATTTTACTTTAACGGCCGGCCTTGTGGGCAGTAGCATAGCCACTGTTCAACAAAGACCTTCAAATCAGGCCGGTTGACGCTCTTAAATAAAAAGCCGACCCATTTCAATCGCCATGTAAAACTCAGCGGTCAACGACACAATAAAAAATCTCGATTTTTTCCCAAGCCGCAGGGCTGTATACGTTACCATCAATGTCCCACACCTCGAAGCTAATCAAGTCTGGGGACTGAACTGTGCCTCGTACTGCCAATGGAGTGGTCTCGCCACCTTCAATCTTGAAACCAGAGGCCACAACAAACGTATTTGAGGCATTGGCACCTGGCAAAGGAGACGACATCGTGATGTTGTCAAGATTGGGAGGCAATCCGGTAAACTTGCCTGCTACAACTCTTTTATTAACAGATCCTCCGGATTTTTTCATAAACAGGGCATATTCAATAATTTCAATGTCCTTACCAGCCCAGCCATCACCTCCGTATTCATTTCCAGCTTCATCCCAGACTCGTATTTCGATATTTGTCCCGTTTACTTTTGGATATATGTTTAGTGGTGGTCCCAGGATTTCTCCTGTCATGGTTTCTCTTTTTCTTCCTTTCGCTATTACATCGACCGCTGTAAAACCTGCTGGTATTTCGCTTGAGACATCAATAACGAAGCCAACGTCTATTATGTATGACGGGTGAGTGTCGTATGTTATACTACCTGTTACGATTTCAATCAGTTGTAAGGCTTTCGCATAGCTCTCAGCGGTGGCTGTGAAACAGAGTGTAAATTGCTTTCCGTTCCATGCGGCTCCGGGTGGAGGTACTGGATCACCTGAGTTGTCGTGATTGTAGGGGTACTCAGAACCACTTGTATCCCATACTCGGATGTACAATGTGCCGCCACTCACGGTCCACTTAAAAATCAGCGAGCACTCCGGAATACCCATACTCTCCCGTATTCCGGAGGCAACTACGTTGACGTGCGGATCGGCGACATCAAGGGAAGAAATATCGAAGGAGAAGCCTTCGTTCTTCTCATAGGTGGTATCACTGCCGCCGCCGATCGTGTAGTCGAGTTTCCGGGAGACGATTCCATTTGAGCCACTGGAAGAAATGCCCGATGCTGCATACAAAGCATAAGGTAACGCCGTTATCTTCTGACGGGGACTAAGGACGTTAAACACATCATTACTATCACCTGCTCGAACTTCTATCTCAAGCCAAAGTGATTGTCCCGTAAAAACGTTTCCGAAATCCAGTTCAACTGTAAAGTAGCCATCGATAACATCGACATCAGGCATGTTGACATCTTCTCCTGCCTGAGTGCCATCGCTCTCGGCATCGTAAATCCTGAATATGAAATCGTATTCACCGTCGGCGGGACTGTTTGCGTCGATAAGCCATCCCTGATATGTAAACTCCGTTCCAAGCGGCTCGGCTTCAAGAACAACTGACAAACACAATACAAATACAACGACCGCATTTATAAAAACCGTTTTCTCAAAACTAATTCCCATCATTTCTCAAAACTCCTTTCCATTTGCGAATTGCTGTTGCCGCATCATTTTTTCGAGAGCATCAAGTCTGTGTTTCAGAGATCGGTTTTCCGCTCTAAGCTGCTCTTTTAACAACTCATTTTCCGCCTTAAGCTCTTTTATCGAGGCGGCCTGCCCTTTTGCCACCTCTAAAAGATAAAGCGAAATGAACTCATAGCGTACGCTGTCAGGCCTTCCTTCGTTGTCATAGACTATAAGGTTAGTCAGGCCCAGCTCGTCCATATCTTCGGCAATGAGACCAAAGCCTCGTTCCTTCGATTCCTTCCAGGTAAATGTTACCGGCCGGGCCTGAAGTATTTTGGATGTATCGTCCTGAAGTGGAGCAATGTTTTCTTTGTACCTCTTTGACGAAGACAAAGACCCCAAACGGCCGCTACTGTTAACATATACGGTTTTGCCTGTTAAGTCAGTATTGTATACATCCGGCATCTCAACGGCCCCATACACACAAACTTTGCCCCTCAATCTTGCCGAAGTGTAGCTCATACTGCCCGGATCCGGATCCACATAGTAGAAGTCATCGTCATGGTCGGAATAAATACTCGCCTGCATATGGTAGCAAACAGTCCAGATAAAAGCTTGTATTGCCCCCATCGATATATCGGTCTGCCCTCACATAACCGGCCACATCCAACATGTGATCCGGATTTGTCGTGCCAATGCCAACAAAACCGGTTCCGTCTTCAATGACCATAGAAATGCCGGCTGTATTATCTTTGAAAAGCAAATTATCCGAATTCGCCTGTACCCCTATAAACCAGTTTTCAGCTCCATTATTCTCATAAACTAATCCGCTCCAAATCGTGTTTAAGGATCTGTCGATTTCTATGCCGCCCCCGCTATTTGAATGATAGATATCCAAATTTCTGTCCGGAATCGTGGTGCCTAAGCCTACCTCACCGTTGCCTTCGAACCGAACCCTTTCCTTGAAATTCCCGCTGCCGCCGAAGCCAAAGGCGATATCGTCGTTTGATCCGGCGGCATGGATTTGCAGCAGGCCCGGCTGAATCCCGAATCCGTAATGGTCGCCGGACTGACCATAAAGCGATATCTTGTCACCGTGCGTATCAGCAAATGTGAGAGGAAATCCCTGCGTCGTCGTTCCAATGCCGACGTTCCCGGATAATTCTCTAATCGAGAGAGCATCGTTGGCAGCATAGGCACCGAACTTCATACCAAAGCCGTATTCTCCTCTTACATATTGGTGCACGGAACCTAAGTATACATTCGCCTGCTCCCCTGGTGAATCAAAACTGTCGACGCCTTTGACAATAATGTCTCCATGGTCGACTTCCAATTTACCGCTCGGATTCTTCGTGCCAATGCCAACGTTGCCGGTCCCATCTTCAATGACCAGAGACCTTCCAGCCGTGTCATTTTTGAAAAGCAGACTATTTGAATCCGGTTCTACTCCGACAAACCATTTTTCTTCACCATCATTTTCATAAACAAGGCCGCTCCAGATAGTACTGCTCGACCTGTCAATTTCTATGCCGCCTCCTGTGTTTGAATGACGGATATCCAAATTTCTGTCCGGTGTTTTTGTGCCGATTCCAACAGTACCTGAACTTCCGACAAATATACCCCTTGTTTGCAGCGCATAAGGCGTCGGTGTCACTTCCCGCCGTGGATACAGAACCGTATATGCATCATTTACATCGCCCGGCCGGACTCCAATCTCCAGCCAGACAGAATTGCCATCAAACACATCACTGCCAAAATCCAGTTCTACGGTAAAATAGCCGTCGATAACGTCGACATCCGGCTTATTGACATCGCCGTCCAGTTGAATCCCATCTTCATCCGGAGCGTCATATAGCTTAAACTGAAAATCATAGAGACCATCCGCTGCGCTGTTGGCGTCCATAAGCCGGCCCTGATAAGTAAACGCTTTGCCCATTGGCGCTGCCTCGCTAAATTGTGCCGAGTAAAAAATCAAGCCCAAAGCCAAACCTACAACACCTGAAATTTTTATAGCTTTCATCGTTCTACCCTTTCAAAAATCTGTCCCTGCACAAGCAGGTGAATAATTTTTCACAGCGCAGACTATGAGTACCGCTTTCTTCTCTAAAATATCGGTGATTTGAACCAACAAAATTGGTTTTTCCCTCATCTTGTACCTCCATCAAAGATTCTCAAAGTCTTATAATTATAAGCTTTTTTGGGTGCAAAAACCAATAAAATTAGCTGAAATTCCACAATCCATTCGGTTATAAGCAGGAGTTTAGGCTTCAAAAAAACTCAGAAATTGCTATAAATTCTCTTGACACTTCCATAGTAATACTATAGGATTAATTGGTTAAAAGGAAAGGTGTGGTACGATGAATAATCTTCCTGCCTTTACTGTTTGGAAACACACATCCCATAACTCTTACTGTTTATGGAGGGCCCAATGTCTACCCAAAGAAAATTCAGAAGATCCTGCGCGAAGATACTAAGTATTTTTACGATTGCCCTGTTGTTTTCTACCCACGTCAAGGCCAATCTTGAACCCGAGATCGATATCAGAGAGTATGCAATTAATGCCGACTTCATTTTTAAGGGGAAAGTCACAAACGTCGCGTATAGAAATTCGGAAATTGTGCCGCGAATAGACCCGAACACTGGTACCCAGGCGATAGATGAAGATGGCCAGCCGATATTCGAGGATGGCTCCGACCTGCCCCATACTTTTGTGACTTTTTTGGTTGAGCAGGCTTATAAAGGAAGTATTGAGGGCAGTCCTACTTCAAGTTATTTGACCTTGCAATTCGCCGGCGGTCCCTTGCAGTCAGATCCTAACAAATTCCTTATGGCAAGCCACCTTCCGCTATTTGACGTGAACGACAGGGACTTTCTTTTTGTTGAACGAAATACCATAAAAGCCTGTCCGCTCATTCGATGGGATAAAGGACGTTTTCGAATTATTCGTGATGTGAATGATCCAACACAGGTAAATAAGATTTATAATGAGGAAGGTCTTGAAATCATACTGGTTCCCGACAATCCACCGGAGCCAAATTTTGTAACCTTAGGCCCATTTCACGAGCTTGAAGAAGCCAACACACATGTGATGGGAACACACCACCTCAGAAAAGTAATTGTGCACCCGGATGATGATTCCGGCGAGCCGAATGAGCCGGTACGAAAAGGTCCACAGTTTACCGAAGCTGAGTTTGAAAATTACATTATTCAAATCGTCCAGGAGATATGTTCGCCAAATACTCCTTCAGAGTGTGCGCCGCCTGTGGTAAACGCAGATATAACCCAGCCTTTTTTCGCAGCGTCACTGCCCGACCTTCCACCGCCTACCGGCTATGATCCCGAGCAGGAACAAAAGGAAGTAATCAAATATCCGCGAACCTGGCTGGATCTTCTGCCGCCCGAAGAGAAGGCGGCAATTCTCGAGGCCGAAAGGGTGGAACGTCAGTTACTCGAGTTGACCGGCGGTAATCCGGTATTACCGGAAACTCCCTGTGAGATTACTATATTAAGATATGGTCCGATGCAGGGTGATGTATCGGGGCCGAAAGGTAAGCCCGACTGCCACGTTGACTTCTTTGATGTGGCGGCTTTAGCCGGAAACTGGCTGGAATGTAACGACCCAAATGATCCAACATGCATCTGAAATTAACCTGATTTGATGAGGAGAATCATTATGAAAACTCATTTACTTCATCGCGTACTTATTTCGGTTATCACTTTAGTTTTCGCAATGTCTGTAACCATAGAGAAGGCGCATGCGTATCACTACTGGGAATGTGAGGGTGAGAGAATCAAATGGCCGGGAGAGCACATCAGATGGCGTGCCAGCCGCACAAGTTTTCCGGAAGGTGACATAAGGCGAACGGCTTTGGAACATGCAGGCACTCTCTGGAATGAGGCCCCAGGTGAGTTCACTTTTAATAATCCGCCGCGCTGGGGTGATGGAAGTGTTGGGCGCGAGAATGGGCAAAATGAAGCCTGGTTTTCCAGTAATGAGGATGTTCTCGATGGTGCCCCTGCGATCTGCTGGTGGGTGACTTCATGTTGGTGCTTTTTTGGGTGCGGGGGCGAGATAGAGGAGACCGATATAGTTTTTAGGAATGACCTTCTTTGGTCATTACTCGAAGGTCCCTGGCAAACCACGGCCGCATATGGTGGGCGGTGGCGGCCTTTCCAAACGACGGCACTGCACGAGATGGGCCACGCTCTGGGACTGGGCCACGAGAATCATACCTACAATATTATGGGCCAGGATTGGACCCACATTGAAATCACAGCGATGGGACAGCTCGTTTGCTACGCGGGAGAGGATGCCGGAAACGGCGAGGTTTTTCTTTATGGGGAAGACATCGGCGGTAATGATTTAGGAGTTACGCACTGGAAGTATGGTGGGGAAGCCGGTGAGTATAGCAGGCACGTTTTGACCTGGCTTCTCAGCGAATTTGGTTCCGGCGTTGATTCAGAACCTTTTCCTCCGGGAGTGACAGAGACGCGGCGTTACGAGGTTAGACGTGGCTCAAGGTATCAAGTAGAGTTCACCTATGAGAACAATGGAATTGGCGACCTCGACAACGTCAATATCGGGTATTACATTTCGACAAGCGATATTATAACGACCATCGACCGTCGTATCAGTACCACGACGATGGACCTGAGCAGAGGAACAGCCAACACGCGCAGGCATACTCTGACAATTCCCAATGATTTACACGTGGGTCTAACTTACTGGATTGGTGTGATTGTGGACTATACGGATGATATCGACGAGCGGAATGAGCTCAACAACCAGTCATGGATCGCTATCGAGATCATCCCGTAAAGTTTTTTAACCAAGCTGCCAGATTACGTTCCTTGCTATTAATAAGGCTTGCCGAATTACGTATCCAAAATTCTGTGTTTGTTATTTGACAACCACAATACACACCATCTATATCTCAAGCAGTACGAATATTACGGTGATTGCGTTAAAAAAGGCGTGGATAAAGATAGGCCTGAACAAGGAGCCGCTCTTTTCATATGCATAGCCCATGCATGCACCCAATAGAAATAGTGCCGGCCAATGTGGGACGTTGCCATGCACCATTGAGAATAATCCGGAGCTTATAAAGATAGCAAGCCAGGGATGATATCGACCTTTGAGTTTTGAATATCGAGTCTCCAACAATGAGCGTATGACTGTTTGAAAAAGACCTCGAAATATCATCTCTTCAATTATCGGGGCTATCACTACGGTAACGATAAAAATCAAAATTCGAAGCTGCCACTGCGAATAAACCGTTATAAGTTCCAGCTGCTCATGTTGCGGTATTTGGTATTCCGGGCCGTAAAAAAGTTCGCCAATAATCATCATTACTCTGATAGCTGCCTCCATAAGGGGCAAAACAGTTAGAAGATTCAAAAAAGCAAAGAAAAAATCCTTGTGGATTGACCCTATATTCAAGCCGAATCCCTTCAACCTCCGGGCGAAACAGGACCATGCTATAAAAAGTATTATGGCCACTACCGCGACTGAACCAATACAATAGATAAAATTGCCAAGGAATGCTTTTTGCCAATCCTGTAAATCAACCACAAGTCGTTCCGTGATCAGCATTGCGAACGGAACAGGCACAAATAAAATGAATGGGGGGATAAGGCACAAATACAGAGGCATATTATTTCGTCGAGGCCTCGAATAAGCTAAAGCCTTTCTGCCCAGAGATGTTTTAAGCAGCCAGCGGCCGAATAATAATACGCCAGCCAGCATGATAATAAACTTCGCGATAATCTCAGGAGTAATCATTGATATATATTTCGCAATCTTGAAAACGAAGCTGTTTTGTAATATATTAGTTCAATCTGGAATCCTGTTGTGCGAAGTATTGCAAAATGGAGACCTCTTTTCAAGGAAAATAGATTATGGATATATTTCACATCGAAGGACCGGTCCGGCTTTCCGGCAGCGTCAGGATAAACGGCTCAAAGAACGCATCCCTACCGATAATGGCCGCATCTATTTTAGCAAAGGGGAAATCAGTTCTTTCATCGGTACCGCACCTTTCTGATATTAACGTGTGCAGTGAATTGCTTGGCCAGCTGGGCTGCAAGATTAGTAGAAGCCCGGACGATAATCTATGCATAGATTCGACCGTGATTGATAACCCAGTCGGGGAGTATGAAATTGTCCGCAGGATGCGGGCCAGCATTTGCATACTCGGCCCCCTGCTCGCCCGCTGCGGCAGAGCTGAGGTATCGATGCCCGGCGGCTGTGCAATCGGTGACAGGCCGATTAACATTCACGTAAGGGGCCTGCGAGAGCTTGGTGCAAACATTCATCTCAGGAACGGTTATATCATCGCCGAAGCTCCGAACGGCCTACAAGGCAAAGAGATTTTTTTAGGCGGGCCATTCGGCTCGACCGTTCTCGGTACTGCAAATGTATTAATGGCGGCAACACTGGCAAAAGGCAAAACCGTTATAGAATCGGCTGCCTGTGAGCCGGAAATTGCCGACCTGGCAAACTGTCTTAACAAGATGGGGGCGAAGATAACGGGTATCGGCTCACCCCGGCTCATCATAGAAGGAGTGCGAGAATTGCAGCCTGTCGAATACAAGGTTATACCGGATCGAATCGAGGCTGGTACCTTTATGGTCGCTGCCGCCATAACTTCAGGCGAGTTGCATTTACATAACTGTCGGCTCGATGACATGATGGCCGTAGTCGACAAGTTAAGAAATATCGACATAACAATCGACGCTGAAGAGGATGGCTGTGTTGTTGCCCGCAGGAAGCCTATAAAAACCGCTGACGTTACTACTCAGCCATATCCCGGCTTCCCCACCGATTTGCAGGCCCAGTTTATGGCCCTTTTGTCACTGGCCGAGGGCAACAGCGTCATAATTGAAAAAATCTTCCCCGACAGATTCATGCACGTTGCCGAGCTAAATCGCATGGCGGCAAATTTACGCAAGGAAGGCCCGGCTGTAATAGTAGCCGGCGTAAAAAAACTGATAGCCGCTCCGGTAATGGCTTCGGACCTTCGTGCCTCAGCAGCACTGGTTCTGGCCGGTCTGGCCGCCGAGGGTACCACAATTGTAAATAGAGTCTATCATATCGACCGCGGCTATGAAAAAATCGAAGAACGACTAAATCCCGTCGGCGCAAATATTACTCGCCAAAGTATCTAAACGAACCACTTTGACAAAAAATATTCTCCTTTTAAAAATGAAGAAAAAGAGAGGAAACAGGTGATCATAAAGATGCTGTCTTATATATTCCCCACCCGTTCAAGATTCCATTGTATCGTTGGATTGTTAACTATTATTTGCCTTTCTTCTATTTCATACGCCGCAAACCAGGAGACAAAGCCGCCGTGGGAAGGTCAGTATAAAATCAAGCCGCACGAGAAAGGGCGGCTTACTCCCGCCGATGTTGTCGGACCTGATGGTCTTGTATACCCCAACTGGACAAAGTGCGGCGTCCAGGGTGGTATACCCTCCATAGATACTCTTATAAAAATCGAAAAATTCGGAGGCAAGGCAAACGATAATCTCGATGATTCGGCCGCCCTAGACCGGGCCTGTCAGGCAGCCGGCAAGAATGGAGGCGGGGCAGTTTTGCTCGACGAAGGGACATATTATCTGGACCGGCCGGTGACCATCCGCCACGACAATGTCGCGGTTCGGGGCAGCGGAATGAATAAAACCAAACTGGTCTTTCGTTATGCCATACCCAAAAACGGCGTCGGCTTTTACACTTCTGCCCCTGGAAGTCGCGTTGGAAAAAACACTCGCATCGAGATACACTGCCGGCCTTCCGGGCTTATGAAAATGACAATCATGGCCGACGATATAGTGATTAAGAGATGGCAGCGCAGTACACACTCCGGCAACACTTTCGCATGTTCAACCACCGGTAGAGACATCATTGGCAAACTCTCCGACGGATCACACACCCTCAAGGGCATCGCAGAATATAAGAACGGAAAAAAGCTTACAGGCCAGATTGAAGTCATTCTTGACTCATCTTTTAACGACCGCCGCTTAGTCCCCAGCACCCTGGCCGCCATCACAATTCAGGGACAAGGCCAGGTCGGCAGGAAGATCAAGTTGAGCCAAGACGGCAAACGGGGCGACCTGAAACTTACACTCCAGAACACACAAGGCCTTAAGTCCGGCGATTGCATTTATATCGAAGCCCCGGCTACAGACCGCTGGAAAAAACTGACCAAAAACGCCTGCAAGTGGGGACTATATCGCTGCTACGAGGTTTCCATCAACAATATAAAAGGCAATACCATCACTATCAACCAGCCGCTTCGTATAGAGTTCCCGATTATTGATGGCGCTTTTGTACGTAAAATTGTGCCCATCCAGCACTGTGGAGTAGAAAGCTTATCGATAGAGCAGACTCAAAATCTGTGGATTAGCACCGTACTCTTCCACAACGCCTGGAATTGCTGGGCACGGGGAGTAAAGGTCAAAATGTGCGGCCGATTCCCTATCTACGGCCAAGCAGCAAAGTGGTGTGAAATTCGCGATTGCATCTTCGACGATGCCTGGTTCAAGGGTGGAGGCGGTACAGCGTACACAGGCTGGGACCGATGCTGGGATTGCCTGATTGAAAACATCGAGACGTTTAAGATGCGACATGCACCTCTGTTCCAGTGGGCGGCAAGTGGAAACGTTATTCGAAAAAGCATCTTTCATGACAGCGACGGACAATGGCACGCAGGATGGACGAATGAGAACCTCATCGAGCAGTGTGTTATCAAATCAGTGACCGGTCACGGCGGCTATGGCTATGGAATGTGGGCTTCACCACCACAGGACACAGCACACGGGCCAAACGGGCCGCGAAATGTCGTTTATAACTGTGACGTTAGCTCACAAAAGACAGGCCTGTGGATGGGCGGCATGAATGAAAACTGGCTGATTCTTCACAATCGCTTCACGGTTCAAAAAGGCTACGGCGTGTTCGCAAAGACAGCCAGCTTTGACCATATCATTAAGGATAATGTCTTCATACTCAAAGACAAATCGAAGCCTTGCGTATTTCTGGCCTCTGCGGACTGTATCGGCGTCGAGTTAACAGGCAACATACTATACGGAGGTAATGGCAAGTGCGCCGCCGGCAGTGGTAAACCAGTATTACTTGAGGACAATCAGGCCCTGCTACTTACCGACGCACCGAGACCAAAGCCCGCTATACCATCAATTTACGAATGGCAAATCGCACAACAGCGAAAGTAGAAGAACAGCCAATACGAAAGAAAAAAAAGCTATTCGCTTATCAAATCAATCTTTGCCCAGTAGGCCGCCTCAAATTTCCAATCACTCGGTTGGTTCACAAGCTCCAGTTTGATTTCTTTGCCGGCGTATGCCGAAAGAGCCACTTCGGCCTGCATCCATCCGTTTTCCGCCGTCTCTTTGCCGACTGTAGTGTTAAACAACTCCTTCCCGTCTGCCTTAACCAGTAGCGTCCAGTCACCCTCAGGGTGATGGCCTACGACCAGTTGAAGCCCTGTCTTTTTACCTGCTGGGATTTTTACCTTCTTCGAGAGTACACAGCCCGTATTTCGATCCAATGGATGTGTCATCAGGACATTTTTTCTGCCCGCCCATTCAGCAAGAAGCCCCGGATTCATATCTTCGCCGCACTTTGATACTTTCCAGCCCGGCGCGAACTTCGAGATGGCTTCGGACAAATCCTTACCAGCCATAACGGTAATCTTTGCCATCTCCTGTTTTGTAAAGCGGCTGTCAGCAACAGGGCCCGGATTGCGGAGGTCTTCGAACTTGCTCGGCTTCGGCGCCTTGACTGGAATCACAAAGACTTCCTCACCCTTGGCGTCTTTTTCGATGCGTCCCCCGGCATTTATCACGGACTGGCGTGCCAGTTTCTCACATACTTCAATCAGCGCCGGGAATGTATACGCCGTATGGCTGAAGACCGCTTTTTCATTTAATTGCTTATAGTAACGGTCGGGCAGCTTTGAAACACCGAGGGTCGTAAACAGCACTCCGCCGGAACTCGACGGATTGCAGTCGGAGTCCGAACCGCAGCGGCAGGAAATAACCATTGTCTTATCCAAGTCGCCATCACCATAGAGCAGCCCCATAAGCACGAATGCACCTTCCAGCTTCACGTCCAACTGGCTGATGTAGTAGTCGCGGCTACGGTACTTCTTGTCGACCAGTTC
>SMTZ1_10009528_pt1 | contig 26748 bp, 27 predicted proteins | sample DeeMarSWOR136_30_FD_25667 | JGI IMG/M metagenome (IMG submission 25667)
GAATAGGATACGGCAGCATCGATTGGGAAAACGTTGCTAAACTGGTTAAAGAAGCAGAATACGGCAACATAATCATGATCGAGTCTACAGAACATGTGGAAGAGAGTGTTCAGTTTCTGCGTAGACTCTTCGTTTAGGCTTCGGAGAGAGGAAGCTCTAACCTGAGAAAGTCCTCCGCCAACTCGGTGTTAACAAAAACTTTCCTTGCCTGCTCCAGCAACAGACCTGCATCCTTGTATCTGGCGCTGATATGAGTCAAAAACAGCCGCTTCACCCCCGCTTTTTTCGCGGTTTCCGCCGCCATACTGGGAGTTGAATGACCATCCTCACTTGCCCTTTCTTTTAGTTCATCATCAAATGTGGCTTCGTGAATCAGCAGATCAGCGCCCTCAGCTAACTCAACAAGATTTTCTGACTGTCTAGTGTCTCCACTGTAAACGATCTTCCTTCCAGGACGGGGATGCCCCAAAACCATTTCAGGCTTCACAATTCTTCCGCTCGGAAGCTTAACTGATGATCCGCCTTGAAGCTTTGACCATAACGGTCCCTCAGGAACTCCTAACTCTCTGGCTTTTTCTATGTTGAACCTTCCGGGTCGCGGCTTCTCCACCAAAGCATAGGCTAAGCTGTTGTCTATATGGTCTGTTTGGGCTGCGATAACTCTGTATTCCTTTTCTTCACAGACCAGACCCGCCTCTACCTCAGAAACCTGAACAGGAAAGGTGAGAGAGAAACGAACAGTTTTGCTTATCGCATCTACAAAAGCTTCGATTCCCTGCGGTCCGTAAATCTCCAGTTTTTTTGTTCTATCCATCAGAGACATGGTCTGAAGAAGTCCGGGCAAACCTAGAATGTGGTCGCCGTGCAGGTGGGTGACGAAAACTTTTGTTTTTCGGTGAAAGCCCACTTTTGCCTGAATCATCTGCCGTTGGGTGCCCTCGCCGCAGTCAAACAGCAGCAGCTCAGTTTTTCTTCGAATCGCAATGGCTGACAATGCTCTCTGGGGCGTGGGGATGCTTCCGCCAGTTCCCAAAAAGATTACCTCTAAGTTTGTCAGCTTGCCGTTCCCTCCCGTAAACATATACTTTGTTCGGTTTGTTTTGGTTAAGCCTTTCTGGTCTACAGTCAACTTCTCTCGAAAACCGCTATCTCTCTTGTTAAACTTCTGTGCACATAAACAAAATGCGACTCTATATGCTTGAAACCCGCCTCTTCACCAGCATCTTCTATCTTTATTGTTTTTGGGGCTGCTATACAGATTCTTCTGCCCCTAGGAATCTTGTCTCCGACTGCGGAAAGAAAATCCTCAACTATCAGTCTGGTGCTTGTCCCCAATGTGCTTGCTGACCTGCCGTAAGGCGGATCAGTGACAATACAATCCACTTCAGTTACTGGAGGATAACGCGCATCAGCTATCACCACCCCCTCCAGCTTTATTCCATAATGGAGAATGTTCTTCAGTCCCCCCCGCAGCATGTGCGGTTTGGCATCGAAACCCAAAACTCTGCATCCCATCAGGCCAGCCTCCACAAGCATGCCCCCAGTTCCACAGAAAGGATCCAAAACCAACTCACCCTTCCGGGGTTGAGCCAAGTTCACCATGGCTCTCGCCAGTTTTGAGGGCATGGCTGTAGGATGAAAAACGGGTCTTCTTCGCGGTCTCCTTTCAGAGAAGGGCTTCGGGATTATCTCGGCTGTCTTTAACCCAAAGATGAATCGGCTGTCAGTTAGGACGCCGAAAAACGTTTTCTGTGGATTCGACAAGTTAACTTTCGTTGTCTTAACAGTTTCTAGTATCTGTTCTCCAAGTTTGCGTTCAAGCTCCACAATCCTAAGCTCAGGAGTGACCCCCTTCACTCGCCTAACCCGAACAGCGAAACTCTCCTCCTCTTCAATGAATTTATCCAACGAAGCGGAACGTAATTTGGCTAAAATTTCGGAGAGCCAGGCGTCACAGTGGAATATTTCTCGGCAGCATACTCGGGTCAATGCAGACCTGAACTTGACTGCTTTTACGCTGTCTGGGTCAGCTTCAAGCCGTAGAACTTGGGTCAAATTCTCCAAGATGCGATAGTTATATCCTTCTGCCTCTAGGATAGCTTGTGCTTCTGAAACTGGGAGGGTCTGATGTTCGCCTGAAAGCAGAAAGAAAAGCTTTGCCACCTGTATGGCACCTATCTGGCTAACGCCTCCGCAATCAATGGGGCAAGCGAAACTGTCCTCACAGAACTGGGGATGCTGTCTGTGCCAACTATCTCCTCAGCCCCGTTTTGTAGAATCTTCTGTTTTGCTTCGCCTATCAGCAGCGGATGCACACAAGCAGCGTAGACTCTTCGTGCCCCCTGAGTCTTCAGCATCTTAACTGCCCTGGCTATGGTTCCGCCAGTGCTGATTATGTCATCGAAGACAATCACGTCTCTCCCCTTCACGTTGAGGCTTTTTTCTTCCACCTGAATCTCGCCTGTATAGCGGTCCCGCTCCTTCCGCAGCCAACCGCATCCTCCCCCGCTCCTTCCGCAGCCAACCGCATCCTCCCCCAAGAACCCTGTCCGCCTCCTCAGCCAACCCGACTGCACCCTTATCCGGAGACAACGAAAAAGCCCCGTCCAACCCTCGACTCTTGAAGTGCTCTGCAAGCAAAGTTATTGCTGAAAGGTCTTCGGCTAGAACAGAGAACCGCTTTAAGGTGTTTTCGGAGTGGATGTTCACGGTTATGAACTGGTCAGTTCCACAAGCCTCGATGAGTTTAACGACGGTTTCGGCGCTGACCACTTCACCCGCCAAAAACCGTTTATCCTGCCTAGCAAAAGCCAAGTACGGCACCACAGCGGTTACCTTTTCTGCCCCCAAATCCTTAGCCGCATCCAACATCAGCAAAAGCTGCTCAAAGCGGAGACAGTATTCTCCATCAGGAAAGCTCTTGAGATTAACAGAAACGATCTGGGCATTCAAAGTTTCAGCGACTTTTTGCCCCAAACTCTGAGAGGCTGGACCCGGAACAACTATCACAGTTTTCCCTTCTTCCTGTATTCTTCCAGCAGTTCTTTCGCCCTGTCCATCCGCACTTTGCGCTCCTCAACCATCCTTTCAACAATCATGTCGATCAGCGGTCCTGAGGCTCCGGCTGTAATCGCCACGTTTCGGGCATGCAGAGACATGTGTCCCCTCTGTATTCCCTCATGAGCTAAGGCACGTAGTGCACCGAGATTCTGTGCTAAACCCACAGCAGCCATAACTTCCCCTAGTTCATTAGCTGTTTTTACACCCAAAATCTTCAGTGCAACCTTTGCGGTTGGATGCACCTTTGTTGCTCCGCCTATAAGTCCTACAGCCATCGGCAACTCAATCGAGCCTACTAGGTCGCCGTCCCTGTTCTTCTCCCAATGCGACAGGCTTCCGTAGTGTCCGTTTCTTGCTGCGTAGGCGTGTGCTCCAGCCTCTATGGCGCGGTGGTCGTTGCCTGTGGCTATAACCACGCCGATTATGCCGTTTAGGATGCCTTTGTTGTGTGTTGCGGCTCGGTACGGGTCTGCGGCCGCAAAATTGTAAGCCTCCACTATCCCGTCAACAACCTCTTCGCCGCCCAGCTCTTCTTTTGCAATAACCGCCCATGCTCGTGCCAGCCGCTTCACAGCAAGATTCGAGATTATTCTAAGGTAGACTCTGCCTCCAGTTACTCTTTCGATCATGGGAGCAACCGCCTCAGCCATGGTGTTCACCGCGTTGGCGCCCATAGCGTCCCTGCAGTCAACATGAAGCTCTGTTATGACCATGGGACCAGATTTTGCATCTATCACTTTCACATCTAAGTTCTTGGCGCCTCCCCCAACAGAAACCAGCATGGGATCCTGATCGTTGGCTTTCTCTAGAATCTCCTTTTTCGCTGCTAGAATCCTCATTTTCGCTGCGAAGGGGTCTTTTATGTCCACGGTTTGTATCTGCCCAATCATGATTGGGTCGGTGCTGCTGGTGAAGAAGCCACCCTTTTTGCGTGCCATCTTGGCGGCGTAGGTGGCTGCTGCAACCACTGAAGGTTCCTCGATTGCCATGGGTATCAGGTAGTCTTTTTTGTTGATGAGGAAGTTCATGGCGATTCCAAGGGGCAAAGGAAATGTTCCCACAACATTTTCTATCATGCGGTCTGCCAGCTCCATATCCAAGGCGCCGGTTGACTGAAGAATTTTGACTTCTCGGTCGGTTAAATCTGCAAAATCTTTAACGTACTTCATTCTCTCTTGGGGAGATAGTTTGTAGAAGCCTGAGACTTGAGAAGTTTTTTTCATTGTAATGCCTCTTTGACACGCATTTTACTTGACTGGAATAGCATATGAATTTAACTGCGTTACCAACTTATTGGTGTTCTAGACTCTTTCGATACAGGATATGTAATAGACAATGTCCTTCGTGAATTCTCGCCATCCATCAGCTATCCCTCGAACCTCAGTTTCTGAGAGTATATTATCATCAGAATAGAGAGTTGAAATTGTTCTTCTGACGCCCAAATCGCCTGCGGGAATACAGGCGTTTCTTTTCAAACCAGCGGCCAGCACCATCTCGGCAGTCCATGTTCCTACTCCACGAAACCTTTTCAGCGTCTCCGCCACCTGCTCGTTGGAGAGTGACCTTAAACCTTCAGGATCGAATTCTCCGGTCGCCGCCTTTTCTGCTATTCCTTTGATATACTCTGCTTTTCGCCAGCTTAACCCGCACTGTCTTATCTCCTCCAGAGCTGCCTCAGCAAGCCTCTTGGATGTTGGAAAATCATAATAGATGACATCCTCCGCCTCTGCCTTTTCGCCGAATCTGGTCACCATCCTGTTTGTAATCGAGAAAGCTACCCGTATCGAAATCTGCTGCTGAATTATCGATTTGATGATGCTCTCAAAAACTGTGGCTCCGATGCTTCCAGCCTTCAATCCATAAAACTTCAGTTTCAAGCCTCTCAAGACTGGGTTTTTATCCATGAAAGCGTAGAGGCTAGTCAGGTCTTGGCTAAAAGAAAACATCCAATCCAGAATCCCCGCTAACTCCTGTCTTTCTTGTTCACTGATTGTCTGGAAGTAGTTTGCCTCGATTTTCGGCTCCTCGACTGTGCCTATGGACTGTAAGGCAACAGGAATCAGCCTGCCCGAATCTAGCAGTATTGCCCGTCTCCAGACTCCATCTTCATAGACTTCTGGCATGGGCTTTTCGTACCCAAAAACGCGGCAGTTCAGCTCAAAATCAAATGGAGGCTTAGGGTAAATGTGGAAGATTTGAGCTGACAATCATTTCCCTCTTTTTTGTAATCAGCAAAATGTTGAAAACGTTATGTTGCCAATCTGGAGACCCGACGCAAAAGCCGTTCTCGGAGACAAGAAGGCTCGAACTAGCTTAGCAAGATACTTTGACGTCATGGAAGACGACAAACCAGCCAAGTTCCTTATAGCCAAAAAACTGCCAGCCAAGTTCAGCAAGAACGATTCCCTAACAAAACTCTGGAAGCTCCATGAACAACTCACCGAAGAATTCCTTCGCCTCGAAAAGATGATTGACACCCGACAAAAACAGCTAGACGCGTTAGCTGCTCCAGAGAAATCGTTTCTTGACCTGAAAACAGAAATAGCAAACCGCATACTCGAAAATTGCCACCTCTGCACACGCAGATGCGGCTCCAACAGACTAAAGGGAGAATTAGGTTACTGCAGATGCGGAACCCAAATAACGGTCTCAACCATATTTCCGCACACCGGCGAAGAGCCTGAACTGGTTCCCTCCGGAACAATATTCACTTTAGGCTGCACCCTCCGCTGTCTCCACTGCCAAAACTGGAGCATATCCCAATGGTTCGAGTCAGGAGAAATCTACTCGCCTAGGCAGTTGGCGAAGGCGATAGAGAAGCTTCGTGAAGGCGGATGCAGAAACGTCAATCTTGTGGGCGGAGACCCTACTTCATGGCTGCCGCAGTGGCTTGAAACCTTCAGGCATGTTGATGTGAATGTGCCCGTGGTCTGGAACTCCAACTCCTACTACAGCCTAGAGACAGCTAAACTGCTTGCCGGATTCGTGGACGTGTATCTTCTCGACTTCAAGTATGGACCCAAAGAGTGCGCAGAAAAACTTTCAAGCGCTCCAGAATATTGGATGGCCTGCACCCGAAACCACCTGCATGCCAAGAAGTATGGGGAACTTATCATCCGCGTCTTGGTCTTGCCTGAGCACCTCGAGTGCTGCACAAAACCTGTCTTGAGCTGGATTGCCGAAAACCTCGGAGACTGGGTTCGCGTAAACTTGATGTTCCAGTATCGCCCACAATGGAGAAGCTACGAGATACCGGAACTGCGACGATGTCTCACAGAAAAGGAGAGGAACCGCGCAATCGAACTGGCGAAAGAGGCTGGGTTAACCAACTTTATAACCTGAAATGTCTTCCAAAGAATCGGAATCTATTTTTCAAGCATCTACCTTTATATACTAACAGAAGAACAGAAAGAGAAAAGGCGAAAAATATGCGATACTGTCCTGAATGCGGCGGCGAACTGCACTACGCGTCCAGCACAAAATGTTATGTTTGCAAGAGCTGCGGGCTTTCCCTCTCTCCTCAAGAACTCTACGAGCTGCGTGAACAGCTGAAACCAAGATTCGAAACCGAAGAGGAGCAGCATCGACAGGAGAGAAAGGATTACCTGAAGTGGTGGCTCGGCAAGAAAAAATAGCATGTACCAAAACATAACGTTTTGACAACAACGTAGGTAACATGCTTTACACCGAAACTTCAATCTTAAACAAAGCAGTTATTACCCCTCAAATTCAATTTAGTAATCGCATGTCAGGTGTTTTCATGGGTCAGGTTGTAGAAATAATCTGCGTCGGAAACGAGCTTCTCATAGGCAAAACCTTGAACACAAACGCCCAATGGCTAACCAAACGGGTCACCACACTGGGGTTAACCACGCGCCGGGTCACTGTTGTGGGCGATAACATAGACGAAATCTCATCTGGCATCAAAGAAGCGACTCAGCGCAGCCCCGGTTTCATCTTAACCACTGGAGGTTTAGGTCCCACCTTTGACGACAAAACCTTGGAGGGGTTAGCTGAGGCGTTGGGGCGCAGGATGGAAGTCAACGAGGAGGCGTTGAAGATGGTTAAGGAGAAGTACCTCAGCTATGCGCGGGAGGGCAGAATGGAGGCGGCTGAGTTGACTCCTCATCGCGTAAAGATGGCTAAGCTTCCAGAGGGAGCCAAGCCTCTACGTAACCCGGTTGGAACCGCCCCCGCAGTATGCATCGAACACAAAAACGTGACCATAATAGCTCTTCCCGGAGTTCCCTCGGAGATGAAGAGCATATTCGACGAGTCAGTGGCTTCTGTCCTGAAACAAGCTGCGGGCAACGTAACCTTCTTTGAAACAGGCATAGAGGCTACAAAGGTTATAGAGTCGGAGATGGCGCCTCTCATCGAGAAGGTGATGCACAGCAACCCTCACGTTTACATCAAATCCCACCCGAAAGGGGCTGAAAGGGTTCCGCGCATAGAATTTCATCTCTCCACAACAGCCAAAAACTCCAGCACAGCCAGAAAACAGGTCGGCAAAGCCCTCATCCAGCTTAGGGAGCTAATTCAGGAAAAGGGTGGAAAGATCAAGACCATCAAATCAGAAACTTAACTTTCGCAAAAAACCGGACAAGAGATATATCCTCTAGTTGGAATATGGAATTTACAAATTTCCTGCGTATCAAGGTGTCTGAATGGTTATAGTTTTTGTTATTGGGACAGCCGGGTCTGGAAAGTCTCTTCTTACAGCATCCTTCAATGAATGGCTTAAAGTTGGAAAACAGAAGGCTTCAATCGTGAATCTGGATCCTGGCGTCTTGAATTTGCCCTATACGCCTGACATTGACATCCGCAACTCCATAGACATTAACAGCATCATGGAGGAGTATGGGCTTGGACCCAACGGCGCCTTGGTTCTGGCGGCTGATCTGATAGCGGAGGAAGCTGAAAGAATCGGAGGAGAAATCGAAGACCTCCAGTCTGACGTGGTCCTCGTGGATACTCCGGGGCAGATGGAGCTGTTTGCGTTTAGAGCCAGCGGACCCTACATAGCGAACGAGCTAACCAAGGAACAGAAGGCCATAGTGTACCTGTTTGACGCTGTCTTCTCCTTTAACCCCCTCAACTACGTCTCCAACATGTTCCTTTCAGCCGCAGTTTACAACCGCTTCTTCTTTCCGCAGCTGCATGTGCTCTCAAAATGTGACCTCCTCTCCTCCGAAGAGGCTAACCGCGTCGTGGAGTGGTCTGACGACCCTGACGCCCTTGAGGCTGTTATTGAAGAGAAACTGAACGGCACAAGACGGCTTCTCAGCCGAGATATGATGCAGGCTATTTATCGTTTGGGACTAGAGTTCCAGCTGGTACCTGTTTCTGGAAAAACGCATGAGGGACTGATTGACCTAGGCTCCGCGCTGGAGCGCATTCTCGTGGGGGGAGAAAAATTCACCATGTAGTTTTTGGATGCCTTGTTGTTTCGTTTGATGTTTTAACTTTCGAACTGCTGAGCGCTCTTTAACCGAGCAAATGAAGGCGTTAAAGCCTGAAAGTGGGCGTTGCGTGTCCGCTTCCGGTATGTAATAAGAACTTTGACGTATATGTGTTTATTTAAGTCACATCTGTAACCATCGTTTATACATAATATTTATATCTAGCCTTATTATGAATCTGTAGCCATGATGAAAAAAAGAATGCTCAAGCTTCTGTTTGAGCTTATGAAGAACGCGAAGAGAAGCGACAGGGAAATCGCCATACCTGATTGGACAGAGCTTGGATTCGAGATAATGGCCATGACCTTCGTAAAGGCAAAAAGCACACCAGAACTAACTGAGAAGGCAAAGAAGTGGGCTACGAAGAACCCCAACGTTGTGTTAGCAGCAGGAGGCGAAGGCATGGGAATGGACTACGCAATAATGTCTTTCCACAAGAACTTCTCCGGCTACTCCAGTTTCATAGACAACCTGAAAACAGAGTGGGCTGAAAACCTGCAAGACCTACAGAGCTTCCTTATGACCACAGGCGAAGAGAGAATGGTGAAATCCTTCTCCCTGAAATATCTGGAAAAAACTTGGGACGACAAAGCCTAGACAACGCAGAAAAACAAACCCCTGTCAACTCCCTAACCTCTTCTTTTTTTCATTCTATTGTTATCTTCTGTTTTTCCAGCGGAGGATAGAAAGCCTTAATTTAATCGCATATCCCAAAAGCATGCAGGGTCCGTAGCTTAGCAAGGAAGAGCAACTTGCGCCTAAAGCACCGGGCTTTTAACCCGGGGGTCAGGGGTTCAATTCCCCTCGCCAAACATGCCTCTAAATGTTCAATATGTCTACCTGTTCACCGATTTTTTGTTTCAAGGCTTTTTGGTATGCAATCTTGGCTGCGGCGGCGTCCTGTATGGCAAGCCCCGTGGAGGTAAAAACTGTAATCTCGTCCTGTGAAGTTCTTCCCTGCTTCAGTCCTGCCACTATCTCGCAGATGTCGCCCCAAACATCGCTTTTGTCGATTATTCCTTTGGCTAGTGGAACATTGATTTCGCCACCGTGACAACTCTGGCTCCAGTCGTCTACGACAATTTTTGATTTAGTCAGGATGGCGGGGTCCAACTCCTGCTTGCCCGGAGCGTCTGCGCCTACGCAGTTGATGTGTGCGCCCTCGTCTACCCACTCTGCGGACACCAAAGGTTCTCTTGAGGGCGTAGCAGTTACGATGATGTCAGCCCCTTGGACAGCATTCCTGACACTTTTAACAGAATAAACGAACTCCTGATTATACTTGGATTCCATTTCTTTGGCATACTTTACGGCAGCTTTTTCGTTTAGGTCCCACACCCTCACTTCCTCAATCGTCTCGAAAACAAGCTCCAATCCCATGAGTTGTGTTCTTGCTTGCGTTCCTGCACCTACAATGCCGACGGTCTTTGGGTTTGGGTTGGCAAGATACTTTGCTGCTATGGCTCCAGCTGCTCCAGTTCTTAAGGCAGTGATCCATGTTCCTCCCATTATCGCCTCTGGTGCCCCCGTTCTGGGGTCAACCAATATGATCGTTGCCATAACTGTGGGCAATCCATGTTTTTGATTTTCAGGATGCGAATTCACAACCTTTACGGCAACCGCATCAGTTTCTTCAAGGTATGCGGGCATTGTCCTCAAGTCGCCGTTATATTTTTTCATGAAGAGGTATTGTTTGGGCGGCATTTGGGCATGACCTAGCCCCTTCATTCTGAATGCCGATTCAACAGCAGATATTATCTCCTCAAGCGAAAGCAAGTTTTTCACGTCTTCTTCAGACAGCACTAGAGTTTTGATTTCCTTTTAACCTCCTTTCATCAATAATCTTTAGCGAGGTTCAGCTTTAATGTTATTCGTTTCATTTAGTGTTGGGACATAGTCAAGTGTGCACACAAATAAAAATGGTTTTATTATAACTTACAATATGGAACTGTTGATTTCTCGGTTGCCCTCCTGAACCCTAAATCATAACCATTTTTGGCTGTTTGCCTTTTTTGTCAAGATAATCGCCAATACTGTTGATACAATAAATATCAAAATTAAGAAATTTTGAAACTCTGGGATGACCGTGTAACTGTAATAGCTTTCTGAGTTGTCTTCCACGGCTAAGTTGTCTGCGCTGTCGTATGCCAAGATTTTGTATTGTATGTTCTTGCCTTCTTCGAAGGCTGGGATTTCTCCGGAGTAGGTGTTCACTGAAATGCTAGGCATTGCCGTGTCTATCCATGTATGACCTCCATCAATGCTGTAAGAAAGAACAACTCCGCTTACTCCCACGCCTTCATCGGTAACTTCTACTGAAACAGTTACACTCTGATCAGACTCTACTGACGCAGAATCTGGGTCTTGGAGGGGAACACCGATTGTGGGCGGAGTGTTATCTACGCCCTCAGGCAAGCCAACGGATATTGCATAACGTGGGGTAATGGAATTTGACAAGTCCATGATGTTGCGCAGCTGCTGTTCTCCGTCTCCGTTCCATTCCTCAAAGCCTTGGCTAACTATGTTTGCTTTCAGGTTCCATGCTGCCGCTTCAAGAAAGAGCTGCTGGATTACACATCCAATATCTGCTTCCACAAACAGGTGAGTCAAAAATCCGCCATCGCCCCCATATGTTGAATCGTAAGCGATGAGGAATATCGCTGGCGCATCTGCCGCCCAAACTTGACCCGAAAACGTGTTTGCTATCTCAAATCTTTTGTCGCCACTCACTATCTCCGTAACTGAATGGCTTTCCGGCAAGTACCGATATACTCCTGTAGCGTTTGAAACGTAGACGACAAGCGGGTAAATTCCGTAGGCACTTGGAGTTGTCCTATGGTCTGCGGTAGAGTAGCCGTAGGCAGCCCACAGCAATTGAGACTGCTCCTGCAGCGATAAAGGCTCTGCAGACCATTGTTGCACAAAAGTTATGTTTCTTACACTGTCCTCAAAAGACAATTCACTGTATTGAACAGATGGAAGATTACCTGTCATAATGCTGTAATCTGGGGACGCATCTGGATACTGAGTTGTGGACACTCCTAAAGGCATCACAAACAATGGACGTAGAGTGCTGGGCAATTGAAGGACATTACGCAGTCCTTCAGAATTTATCATTCCAACAAGACACGTCCCCAAGTCAAGAGATGCCGCCGCCAAATACACATTCTGAGCAAGGCAGCCAGATTCTGCAGCGGCAAAATAGTGGTTATTCATTCTGTTTTCATCCCATACTATTACTAAAACTTCGCTTGCCTCGCTAGGCCAACCCGAATTATGAGGGCGTATGGTTCCCTTGTTCACGCTTAGGTCATATACTACAAGTGAATTGCTTTCAGGAATGTACCTGTAACTGCCAGTTGCGTTAACTGTGAATAATGTTAAGGAATAGTCGTAGCCTATTCTTGGCACATACCATTTGTGTAACTATAAGCCGCCCACAAGACATCTAGAAGCTGCTGCTCAGACACGTCCTCAGAAGTGTAACTTCGTATAGACTGTCTACGACTAGCAACTTGTTCATTGGAAAGAGGGAATGATTGAGTTATAAGTAATGAAAGGCAAACCCAGAATGTAATCGTGCAGATGACAAACTTGCTTTTTGATAAATAAAACATTCCAATAGTCCGTTAAACCTCTCTAAACTTATAACTTTTCTACCAACCGGTGTTAGCTACATGTGCTGCATAACTTTCATCAATGACCTGATTTTGCATACGCTTACACAACAAGGAAGCGAATTCGTCGAACTCCAGTTTTAAATCATAAAAACGGCTTTACAACATTTGGAGATGTCTCCACCGGAGCAGAGTCCAATTCTCCCCGCTCCACAGCAATGCACTCTCAGACGCCTATGGGTAATCTATGTCCATTCCTGAAAGTTTCATTAATGGTCGTAAGGCTTTTCTTCCATGTTTCCATCTGTAATAGAGCACGTAGGCCAGCATTGCCACAAACTTTGTTGGCCACGGAGAACTTTCAGCGGCGAAAACTTCTATGTTGTGTCTCCAGCATGTGGCTAAGAGTTCCCATTGGAGTGGCGTTAAGTGTTTCAGGTCCATGTGTCGCGCTTCTCTAAGCATGCAGTCTTCTTCTGAGGTGAACAGCAAAGGCACATAGAACAGTTTACCGTCTTTCAGTTTGTCCACAAGTTCAAGCGTCGCGGTCGTGTCCTTCTCGGTTTCTCCAGGCAAACCAACAATCAATGTTGCCAACGGCCAAATATAGTTCTCATTCATGATTTCAATTGCCTTCGTTACTACATCATGCCACTCTTCAGGTTTGTATGGAAGCATCTTGCCGGACATATACTTCTTCATTAGTCGGATGCTTCCTGTTTCCATGCCGACCTCAACTGAGCTATGCCGGGTTTCATTCGTAACCCAATAGGATTTTTCGCGGAGAACAGGTCCAATCTCTTCAACTATTTCTGGGTCATAAACAACAGGCGCCAACGCTGCATGAGCCGGTTGAATGAACTCTACTCCTGGGACAGCGGCGATTGAGTTGATTAACTTGACGATTGCCTCCCGGTTTGGCAAAAACTTGTTGTCGCATCGATACAGGAAAATGTCTTCACTCGCCAAGATTATCATTCTTGTCCCATTTTTGGCGTTCAATTTAACCTCTTTCAGGATGTGGTCTAAAGGAAAGGAGTAACGTCGCCTCATCATGGGCGAGCAGAACTTGCAGCCGCGACCACAACCGCGCGTAATCTCCACGGTGCCAAAGATCGACGGGTTCATGATACAGGAAATTTCCTTTGGGTCTGGCGGCTCGGTCTCAACTACTCGTGGAAGTTTTTCGCCGTTGAGCGCCTTGCGGAAAATCTCTGTTGCAGTCTTTTCGCCTTCACCCATGACGATGCAGTCTATTCCATATTTCTTTTGCAACTTTGCCCTATGAATCTGCCAAGCACCTGAGCCCCCGAGAATTATCTTGGCGCCCCACTTTCGCAGAATCGGCTTTGTGATGAGGTCTCTGAATTCTGCAGCAGCAACGGGTTCCCCGCCAAAGCCCACAAGAGAAGTGTAGGTTCTGCTGACAAAACCTGTTCCAGCAGGCTCCATCGACGATACTCCAATGACTTTCGTTTCTGGTCCCACAAACTTTTCCAGATTGTATGGATGCGCCACTGCTACTGTGTGCTCGCCGAATTCCCTAATCAATACGGCTTCAATTTTTCGCAGTCCGTAAGGTGCATATTTGGCGGTGCCATCCTCGTTTGTTGGGACTCGTGGGTACCAATATTTTCTGAGCAAGAACCTTGGAATAATGGCTGTTGGGAATCCTCCTGTGAACGCTCGGAAAGGACTGAGTTTGAAGTCACTCAGTCTTTTGAACCCATAATAGCGCGAGATTTATTGTAAAACATTTAAGAGCTTTGCTGTGCTTTTTGTTGATTATACTCTGTAAACGGGGTAATTGAAGGCAAAAGTTAAGTATAAAAGAGGAATTCGGGAGATTAATTTTTCATGAAGACCCAAAGTTGGCAACAATGTATCGATCCTAGTTGCGGAAAAAAGTACAGCGTCAAAGAGCGGAGAACCACATGTGACTGCGGCGAACTTCTCGACGTACGATACAAGGGAGATTTCCCGAAAAGTTTGCAAGAAACCTTTTGTGAACGCCGAAATCATAGACGAAACATGTTTGATGAAAGCGGGGTTTGGCGATTCAGAGAACTAATCAATTTTGCCGGAGTGGACACCGAAAACTACGAAGATTATAGCCAAAAGCTGGTCTCTCTGGACGGTGCTGAAGGAAGAACAAAACCGTTCCATCTTACCAAAGTTGCCGACTATGTTGGAGTAAAAGCTGAAAACTTTTGGCTGCAGTTCGAGGGGGACAACCCCACAGGCTCCTTCAAAGACAACGGCATGGCAACCGCCTTTACACATGCAAGGATAGTTGGAGCCAAAAAAGTTGTTTGCGCTTCAACTGGGAAAAATTGCTAAAGGTAAGCTTGCTCAGTCTCTTGCTTATGGGGCTAAGGTTCTGCAGGTGAAGGGCGATTTTGACGTTGCCATGGCTATGGTGAAGGCGCTTTCAAGAAAGAGTGGCGTTTACGTGGTTAATTCCTTGAATGCTTTCCGTCTTGAAGGGCAGAAGACTATGATGTTTCGGGTTCTTGATTATCTGGGTTGGGAAGTGCCAGATTGGATTGTGTTTCCCGGCGGAAATTTGGGTAACACTTCGGCTTTCGGTAAAGCGTTCATGGAGCTTTACGATTATGGTTGGATAAAGAAGAAGCCGCGGATGGCAGTGGTTGTCGCAGAGGGTGCACCTACCTTAGCTGACTTGTATAATGACCGAAAACTGAGATGGAACGGCGGAAACATCGACAACAGTATCATCGACGAATACTATGCTGAGGTGGACCGAAAGGGCATTAAGGCCAAGACAACAGCAAGCGCAATAGAGATCCTTAAGCCCGTGAACCTGAAGAAGGCGATACGAACCCTAGAATTCACCGACGGCGTTGTAACCAAAGTTCCTGACACAGACATATTGGATGCCATGGCGATGGTGAGCAAGAATGGGTTTGGGTGTGAACCAGCTTCAGCTGCAACCGTGGCGGGAACCAAAAAACTGGTAGAGCAAGGCACAATAAAGGCAGATGCGACTGTGGTCGGCATTTCAACTGGTCATATGCTTAAAGACGTTAATGCAATAGTGGACTACCATTTCAACCCAAAAAACAGGTTCGCCAACACGCCCATAACAGTCGAGCCGGACATAAAAGAAATACTAAAACTTGTAGACGTTTAGGTAACTTAGTCTGCTTGAGCAAAACTGTTATTCTTTTCCGTTTTCACTCCGAAAAAAAGTATTCTCTTTAGATGGAGCCGAGGAAGCTCATTGCCTGTGCTACGATGAAGAACCAGAATATTGAGCTGGTGAGTTTGGAGCCTATCTTCCAGACAACCGCGAGAAGAATCATGATTGTTGCCATCTGTATGAGCTGCTGAGAAACCGCGACACCTAAAGTGTTTAAGATGAAGCCTATTAGATAGGTTACGCCGTCTCCGATGCACTTTAGACCGGTCATTATTTGGCCTAAGGCTTCGATTAGACCCGGACTCAACATCTTCTCTTAACCCTCAAACCTACCAGTGAGGCTCAAATACAATAAAGCCGCACAACTTATGAACATTATGCGGGTATCCCTCCGTATCAGAAATACGGCAAACTAATTGATAGCACCAATACGGCTCCTTTTTGGGGTTTTCCGCTCCAAATTTCGGCTTTATTTCGCGCAAGATCTCAGTCTTTTACGCCATACATGCGATATTGGTGAAGAATGAAGAAATCTGTTCCAGACGGCGCAAGTTTCATCGCAAGCCAACAAAGATTTCGCTTCCTATTGCCTAACCTGTAATATTGTTAGGTTCAAGATACCACGTGTTTTTCATCATTTCAAACCCGAAATTTCCTTTATATGTATTTTATTCTCTCTTTTACTTGGGGGCACATTATGTTTGAAGAAATGTCAATCCCGGTTGGACATTTGCTTCTCATCTTGTTCAGTCTGATACTTCTCTTCATCATAATCTATGGTGTCCTATCAGTCAGAGCCGCAAGAAGTATGGTAACAGGGTGACACACGCGCTTCCTCCAGTCCTCTTGGAATGAAAAATTTAAGTAGAAGCCTCCTTCTTTTTAGGGAATTGGATGCCCTGGTAGTATAGTCCGGTCTAGTATAGGCGGCTGTCGCCCGCCCGTCGTAGGCAGTCGCAGACTATGTAGTGCCATATTGCTTCAATCAGGAAGAAAATGGCTAGGAATCCGAAGGCTGCTGACCACCATTCTGAGGAGTAGAACGACCATAGGAGAACCGAGATTATTCCCGTAATCAGCTGAAGGGAACCAAGTAATTCCAGTTTAAATTTTTCTTGCATGTTCACCATCTGCATAGATGTTTTTGTGGATTAGCATTAAATATTTGCGCACATGAGGTGTGATGGGTGGTTAGGGTTTCAGAGAAGAGGCATGGTTTGGGTTCTGAGCATCCTCTTTGCGACAGAATTCAGCTTATTATGTTAATCTTGTTTTTGGTTGTGTGGGGAATAGATTCTTTAAGCTTCTTCATCTTTGGATACTCAACGGTTCTGGTTGACGTAATCTCTTTTCCGACGCTCTTGATTCCATCGTTTGTATCACTAGGTTTTGGCCTGTATCTGGTAGCGAAGTCGCACAAAGCAGTCTTCGGTGAAGCACATGCTCAGCCTAGACTTCTTGACTCAGGGGTTTACTCTTGGGTCAGACATCCCATGTATCTTGGAATCTTACTGTGTTGTTTGGCGTTCTTCTTTGCCGGTCCATCTCTGCTTTCGCTCGGAATTTTGGTTGTATTCTTCATCTTCTACGAAAAAATGACAACTTATGAAGAAAAAAGCCTCATACAAATCTTGGGAGAAGAATACGTTGCTTACCAAAAGCGGGTGCCAAAATGGTTTCCCAAACTGTTTTCCAGAAGTCAACAATAAATGTTAGGTAAACAATTTAACAAAATGTTATGTTGATGCCAAGTTAATTATAGAAGCTACAAAATTAAGAAAGACAGCTCTTCATACCCAAAATTGCGGGGAAATGATGTATGGAGAAAAAAGTGGATAAAAAGAAAGCCGAAGGATCATCAGTCAGGAATTTGTTTGCTCTAGGGCTTGTGAGTTTTTTCACTGACATGTCCAGTGAAATGGTTTTCAGTCTCCTGCCCACCTTTCTTCTCGGCTTGCCCGGCTCCAGCAGAGCAGTGTTGGGTTTGATTGAGGGAACAGCTGAAGCCCTGAGTTATGCTTTGCGTGCGGTTTCAGGATTTTTTTCTGACAAGTTCCGTAAACGGAAACCGTTTGTTTTGATTGGTTATGCTTTATCGAATGCTGTTAAGCCTCTTTTTGCTGTAGCCAGAGTGCCTTTTGATGTTTTGGTGATCAGAGTTACTGACAGGGTTGGAAAGGCTGTCCGCACTTCTCCTCGTGATGCCCTCCTGAGCGAATCTGTTTCCGAGAAGCATCGAGGGGCTGCGTTCGGCTTACATAGAACTCTTGATCAGGCAGGCGCTATCGTGGGACCTTTAATTGCTTCAGCAGCTATGGTTCTGTTAAGCTTCAGCGTCAGAGACATCTTCTGGCTGTCGCTGATCCCCGGCACTGTCGCATTGTTCATCATCCTGTTTCTGGTTAAGGAACGAGCCGGCAAATCAACTAGCGAATTTAAGTTGCTTGAGGGCGTTAAGTCTGTTTTGAAAGGCAACTTTTCGTTGCTGCTTATCATTGTCGGCGTTTTCTCTCTGGGCGCATTCAACTTTTCTTTTGTTCTTCTCAACGCGCAGGAGGCTGGGATTGCGGATTCGCTTATCCCTCTTGTGTATGCGGTGGTTAATGTTGCCCACGCTGCAATAGCGATTCCAGCAGGTGTCTTGTCCGATCGGATAGGCAAGGAAAAAGTTATGGTTTTGGGTTACGGCGTTTTTCTTTCCACTACCTTGCTGATTATGTTTCCTGCAACTGGTTATGTTGCTTTTTTGGTTGCTGTGATGTATGGCGCTTATTTTGGAGTGGTTGAAACGGTTCAGAGAGCGTTAATTCCAGATTATGTCGAAAAGAATCTGATGGGAACAGCCTATGGAATTTACTATCTGGTTGTCGGTTCAGCATTCTTTGTTTCTAACGCTGTGGTCGGAACTTTGTGGGAGTACTTCGGCTCTTCTGTTGCATCCACTTACAGCATAACCCTTTCAGCAGTCGCTATTGTGGCTATGATGTTGTTTGTTAGGAAAAAGATGTGAAGCCGTTTTTTACATCAGGTTCAGTTCGATCATGTCTTCTACAAGTTTTCTGTCCGCAAGAGAGCAGTAGACCCATTTTCCCTTCTTTGTGCGTTTGACGATGCCGCAGTTCTCCAGTATTTGGATGTGGTGGGAGAGGTTCGGCTGGGTCATGTCAAGACATATCATTAATTCGCATATGCACATCTCTTTGACTCTCAGCAGTTTTACTATTCGGAGCCTTTTTTCGTCAGATAGAGCCTTGAAGAACTTTCTTTGCTTTTTTGCAGTTTCAATGTCTGCGACTTCGTCGGCTAATTGAATCAGCTCGCCTCGGTATTTGTCGACAACATCAGCTTCGCAAAAGTCTGTTTCGGTTAATCGTTTCAGTCGCTGGTTGACCTTTTTCATGGGGTTCTCACCATGTTCTACTGTAAAACGTATTTAAATCTGTTTATACAAGCAAAACATATAAATATATCTAAAATTATTTATATGACATGGTGTTAAGAACCGCGGAAGCGACCAAAAACATGAGTAAAGACCTCAAATGCCCATACAGAATCCCCGAAAACCAATGCTGCCAAGCATCAGGCTGTCCAATCTGGGTTGCAAGACAGAAAAGAAACAACAAATAACCCTTTTTTTTGGGGAATATGCCTTGGGAGAAAAAACTGAAGTACGCCTTGGCGTTTTCGAAAAGTATCTTGCCCTATGGGTTTTCGTGTGCATGCTTACTGGACTTCTTCTTTCACAAGTCATTCCAGAACTAAGCATGGCAATCAATAACCTGCAATTTGCTGGAATATCCATACCCATCGGCGTATGTTTGTTTCTTATGATGTATCCAGCCCTCCTAAACCTGCAATTAACTGAACTGAGAAAGCTAGCCAAAGACCCAAAACCGATCATCCTGACGCTAATATCAAATTGGATATGGGCTCCCATAGTGGCTGCTCTTCTCGCTTACTACTTCTTAGCAGGAAATGATCAGCTGATTGTATCCTTGATTCTGCTCGGGTCGAGTCCATGCACTGCTATGGTTCTGGTTTGGGGTGCATTGGCCAACGGGAACCAAGAACAGAACGTTGTCAACACTACCCTGAACACGATAACGATAATGTTTCTGTATGCGCCTATTGTTTCGCTCTTAACTGGCATCCAGAACATCCAAATTAACAGAATTGGACTTCTGATATCCGTCTTTGTTTTCATAGGAATCCCACTGGTTCTAGGCTATGTCTCAAAAAAGACAATTACAAGCAGGAAGGGGACGGAATGGTTCCAAGAAACGTATCGACCCGCAGTAGGAAAAATTGCGATACTGGCTCTGCTGGCAACGCTAATCGTCTTGTTCTCCCTTAACGGGGATGTGCTTATAGAGCATCCAGAGGAAATGATACGCGTCTCAATTCCGCTGCTGCTTGGATTCGCAATCATTGTTGGAGTTAACCTGTTAGTTACCAAGTTTGCGGGACTCAAGTATAGGGAGGGGATAATCTCTGTGATAATCGGTTCTTCCAGCCACTTCGAGATTGCGATTGCTACGGCTATCAGCCTTTATGGTCTAGGTTCACAAGCAGCACTGGGCACAACGATGGGGTTGTTCTGGGAGGTTCCAGTAATGCTCAGCTTAGTGTATCTGGGAAAGAAATTGGGGCAAAGAGGGTTCTGGAAAAAAGATTAATAAAAAAAGGTGATTGAAATGGAAAATAAGAAAATTAAGGAATATGTGAAAAAACGGTATGGTGAGATAGCTGAAGCAGAATGTTCCAGTTGTTCATCTGGATGCAGCTCGTCGTCTTGTTGTTCGTCTCCCCCCAAATATGTTGCATGGAAAGTTGGTTACTCCCCCGATGACCTAGAAAGCGTTCCAGAAGATTCTGTTCTGGGTTTAGGCTGCGGAAATCCTGTTGCATTAGCAAGATTGAAAGAAGGCGAAACCGTCCTAGACCTAGGTTCCGGAGGAGGCATCGACGTCTTCTTGGCAACCAAGAAGGTAGGACCGACAGGAAAGGTGATTGGCGTGGACATGACAGAGGAAATGGTGGCGCGAGCTAAGGCTTTAGCTTTGAAACATGGATACAAAAACGTTGAGTTCCGTTTAGGGGAAATAGAAAACCTGCCCGTTGAAGACGAAACTGTGGACGTTATCATCAGCAACTGCGTAATCAACCTGTCTCCAGACAAACTGAAGGTATTCCAAGAAGCATACAGAGTTTTGAAGCCGAATGGAAAACTTGTGGTGTCCGACATTGTTACGAAAGGAAAATTACCCGAGGAACTCCGAAAAAGTTTTGATGCTTGGGCAGGATGCGTCGCTGGTGCACTGGAAAAAAGTGAGTATCTGGAGACGATAAAAAGGGCGGGATTCAAAAGCGTTAAGGTAGCTTCTGAGAGAGCATACACAATAGATGTTTCTAAGGAATTGAAGGGAAAACTAGCCAGTGTTCAGGTGGAAGCCTACAAAAACCCTGAAAATTGAATGCGTTTATCTGCTGCCCTTTCTGATGAATCCTTCAAGAAGATGAACATGGATGACCGCAGATCATAGAACTGGATGCCTCATTTGCGGAGAAGAACTAGTATACGAAAGGGAGACAGATCAGCTAGAGTGCTTCTACTGCAAGCAAGTTTATGACTCAAACGCAAAATGCAAGAACGGACATTATGTTTGCGACCGGTGCCACAGTTTACCTGCCATGGATCTGATAGAAAACTATTGCGTATCCAGCAAATCAGTGGGTCCCTTGGAGCTTGCGTTGACGCTGATGAGGAACCCTAACGTAAAGATGCATGGTCCAGAGCACCATTTTCTTGTGCCCGCCGTTCTCCTCGCCGCATACTACAACATTAAAAAGGATTACAGAGAGAAGGCAACCAAAATCAGAATGGCAAAGAAACGGGCAGAACAGATTCTGGGCGGATTCTGCGGCTTCTACGGCAACTGCGGAGCAGCAGTTGGAACCGGCATCTTCGTAAGCCTCATAACAGATGCAACGCCGCTGTCTGTAACCGACTGGAAACTAGCCAATCTGGTTACTGCAAAGAGCCTTCTTACTATAGCCGAGCATGGAGGTCCAAGATGCTGCAAACGGAACACATTCCTGGCAATACTTGAAGCAGCAGATTTCGTAAAAGAAAATTTCGGGGTATCCTTCAAGATAAACAAAGAACTGAAATGCGAATTCTACCCCCTGAACACCGAATGTCTACAACAGAACTGCCCATTCCACCCATAAACCCAACAGACTCTTCGTCTCATCGTAATTCTACGTTGAGCCTACTAGTTGCTTGTAGTTGTTTTCTATTTCTTTGAGTAGAACGTTTTTGGTTATTTTTCCGTTCGTTTTCAGCATGGCAGCCATTGCCGCTCCTCCGCATCCGACTCCCTCTTTCACTACTCCGGCTTCATAAGCCCTTAAACCATCAAACCTTGACGTGCTGAAATCTAAGTCTGCAGCCAGCAGTGGAACATCCGCAATTTCGGCAACTAACCCCTTCATATCAGCGGTTTTGTCAGCTATAATCCACCGCGTAGTTCCAACCGCCACGTTGTCCAGAACTTCTGCGTTTAATGCGTTGACTACAGCTAACACCGCAGCCATCTGGGTTCCCCCAGCCATGATAACGGGCACTCTGTCTGCTGCGCCGAGAACCAGCCCTGCTAGGGCAGGCTGCATGGGGTCTCCTACAGTGGAAACCGCTTCTATTGGGTCGTGAGCAAATTTGCCCGCCTCGACTCCTGCGGCTTTAAGTCCCTCTTCCGCCGTCTCTATTTTGAGTTCATGAGGGTTAACTGGCATGCTGCTGCTGACTTTTCCCTTCGCATCTACGCCCATCGCCAGCAGGACGCTTAGGGCTGTTGTGGTGCCTCCGGGGATGCTTTCGCCGATCACTAGATAATCCACGGTCTTCGATAGGTTTTCTCCAGCGATCTTTGCTCGGTTCAAAACTTCTTCTGCGTTGTCGAGAGCTCTGCCTGTTCTTATGTCTCTTCCTGGTTTACCGCCCAAATCCATGAAGGGAACATGTGGTTTAACCTTTAATCCGGCGCTGACAACGAGGGTAGGTATGTCCGCCAGCTTCAGCGCTGACATTGTTATGAGTGCGGGGGTGGGTATTCCATCCGGGGTCACGGGTACGCCGGGTATGCATTTGCATTTTCCGAGGTGGAGAAGCTCAACGTCGGCTGGGGGCGTGTAGTCGGTTATCTCCGGGTTCTCTCCGGCTGCTGATATTCCCTGAATCTTCGCTGTTTCAGTGACGCCGATTACACAAGTGAAGAGAGGCTTTTTTCCTTTCAGCTGGTCTAGCAGTTCAGTGCCTCTTGTTTTGTTGTATGCTTGGATTATGTCATACATTTTTTCAGTTTCCAAATACGGTTTTGCTGATTTTAAGTGTAGGTTCTAAGCAGCGGATGGAGTATCCAACCAATCCTATAAATCTCTTACTGAAAGTTACCGCCTACCAGCTAAATGAAATTATGCCAGAAAAAGGGGGCAGAAGAAATTTTCAGGTTTCTATGTTCACGGGCAGATTTGCGATTGCATGGACACCTGCGTCGTCGATGATCTCATAGCCTATCAGTAAGTAGATTCGAAGTCCCTCTTTGTCAATCACGTCCGCTCCCAAAGCCTTGACAGTTATGCTTTCGCCTTCACTCAAGTAGCCGCTGGCAAAAAGTTCTTCTAGCGTAACCACCTCGCCGTCAACAGTCCACTCAGCCGGTAAATTCACCCTAATCTGGTCCTCATCTGTGTTCAGTATGAGCTTTTTCTCTGTTAACGCTACAACCGTTCCGTCAACTTCTGTAGGTTCCGAATGGTTCAGGAACCACAAAGCAAACCTGACTTTCAGGGCAGCACGAAGCCGTGGAAACTTAAACTCCTCAATCTCTGCAGCCGTCAATTCGTCTCCTAGACTTGCGCTGGGCTGGAACGCGTTGGTGAGCGGCAAGACAATCAGTACAGATGCAGCGATTGCCGCCAGCATCACTGTTAAGATTTTTGTTTTTGAATTCATGACTCTTTTTCACCTCCATCACTATCTAATCAACTGTGACTTCGCTATCTACCAAATAAAAGGCGACGCACTCTCGATATACACCAAAAATGAACCCAAACTGCTATTCACATGTTCGTTCCGCATATTAGACTACTAATAGCATTAGAATGTTGAAAACACTCTGTAACCTAAATTTAGGTTTGCGATTTTCAAAAGTTGATATACTTACTGAGCATAGGAAAAACTTTCTTTGAAAAGTTATTGTTCAAGGGTTAAATTTTAACCCCAAACCCAAACAATTAGTTCTTCTCACATCTATCTCTTCTCCTACTCCTACCCCCATACCCCCTCTCTCTTTACCACAACCACCAACACCACACCACACAAAATCAATGTTTTCTCAGATTAACATTAAATACGGTATTATACTAATTGAAATACTAAATGCAAGGTTGCATTTTGTAGGCGCAATCATATGGTGAGGAAAAGAAATGCAAGTTAAGGACCTTAGACGCTTCATCAAAACTACCGAGAAGATGGTCGTGCCAGCGAAGGTCGCTTCGACGACCCAAGGCAGTTCTCTTCTCCGCAAGCTGCCGCTCCGACTCCAGCGGTACATTGTTAAAAGAGGGGCGCGTAGCAACCCTTATATGAGCTTCGTCGTTGAACCCTACCCTGTGTTCCTCTCATTTGAGGTCACCGATATTGAGACTGCAGAGCGTGTTTTACCACCGAACTACAGCTTGTTTCCTTCAGCGATGTTCAGCGATACCCGCAAGCGACCATGCGCGATCATTAGTGCCTTCAACGTACATACTAGCGTGTTTTGGGGGACTCGATTGGAGTTTTACCTAATTGCTGAGAACTGCAAGACCGGACTTCTTTCTTGGATCATCTCTGAGTATGAGAGCAACACGCACAGCTACGACCCGAGTCAGGGCTTCATCGGTCCGAGCACGTCGCATTCAGTAGTAACAACTTCTTATCTCGGAGAAATCATCGTTGATGTAGCGAGTGCTAAGTCTGACAATAGCCTGAAGCTTATAGCCGACCTGAAGAACGCTGTACTCACTGAACTTGATCAGCGCCTGTGGGTCGAGGGCAATCTCTCAGTCGACTATGGCGGTGAGCTACAGCAATGCACCAAGCCGTTCAGTCTGGTGTTCGATCCGAAGGAGATGGCGCAGGCGCTTAAGATTCCACTCAAAGATATCTCGCTGTGCACTAACACATTCGGTGTTGGTGCACTTGACCCCATCCCATTCGAGGTGGCTTGCTTCCCGTACGCGCAGCACTTCGTCACAACCAGTGTTCCGACAGCCACCTCGATGCGGACAGCTGAGGATCTCGAGAAAGCAGTGAATGAAATCAATAACAAGATGAATGCTCCTGAGGAGATTGACTGCAAGAGGAAAATTTCAAGTTAGCTACAGATATAAAAAATGGATTTATTGTTAAAAAACTTCGTGTGTGGGGTTAAAATTTAACGCCAAACCCAAATTTTGGATAGAACAAAGGAAATTGTAGGATTGGCATAGTGAACTATATAGAACGATTACTTCTGCTAGATTGGGAGAAGTATTACTTTTTCAGCTGGTAGAATTCGATTGATTTGTATAGCAACCATCATCAATATGCCGTCTTTTAATAGATTAGTTGATGAAAGGCTTTTTTCTAGACTATCATTTGATGCGTATCGTTTTGCTTGTTTCTTTTCGTTGGACTCAAATTTATTCACTGTTTTTTTCATATACTTTTGATAATATTTTATTGCAGGGTTACCTGTTTTTTCAGTCTTTTTAATTGCCCTTATAGCTAATCGCCCGCTCAATGCTGCTAAATCCATGCCAACACCACGATAAAGATCAATTAAACCTGCAGCATCTCCAGTTAGTAAGATATTATCTTCACCAAGGTAGGTGGTAATTTTCTGAGTTGAGGCAAAACCTTCCTTTTTAACAATTTTTCCTTTTAGTGAATATTTTTCTTTGACATGGTTATAAAATCGGTTTGCATAGTCAACTGCGTTTTCGTTTGCACCTGTTCCAATAACCCATTTTTCATCTTTTAAATAGACCCAAGCAAACATTAATGGACAGAAATCTCGGTCATAAAACATATATAGCTTATTTGGATCAAGATTTCCCTCACCTTCAAAATAATAGTTAATTGCTGTCCCTAAACTTTTGCTGACAAAAAAATCCGGCTGTAACTTTTTTCTTATTCCAGAAAGCATTCCATCTGCACCAATAAGATAACTAGTTCTAATTTTGGTTTGTTTTTTGTTCTTCGAAATTGTTAAATCGAGTTCTTTCTCTGCACTTTCAAATTCAATCAATGAAGTCTCATCTTCAAAATCAGCCCCCTCTTCGACAGCTACTTGATTAAGCCAACTGTCAAAGGTTGATCGCCAAAAATTAAGCATCTTCATTTTTCCCCCCAAAGTTTTGCCCTTTGTGAAAAGTTCATTTTTACATAGTTTTTCTTTTGGAATTTTTTTTCCAATTAGCTTTTCAAAATAAGTGAATTGTATTCCAGAGCAAGGTTTGTTTCTTGGTGTTTTATATTTTTCAATTAGTAATGTTTTGAATCCATGCTTTGCGGCGAATCTTGCAGCTACTGAACCTGCGACACCTCCCCCAACAACAACAATATCATAATTCTGCATAATAACTCACCTTCTTTTTCAAGATTCATTGTAGGATATTAGATAAAAACTTTCTAAAGTCAAATTTGGGTTTGGGGTTAAAATTTAATCCACACACAATAACTTTTGAAAGTAAGCTTTTCCTATGCTCAGTAGGTATATCAACTAGAAATTGTAAACCTCAATTGTGGTTGTTAGTCTTTTTTCCGGAAATCGAAAGCACAGCACAACTTCTATTCCAAGAGTTCACACAAACATCAGAGTATCTTCCAATAACAGATTGACGCCTAGTTTGGAGCTTAGCTGTCTTTTTCGAGTTCCTCGCTGAGTAGCTTCTCTTCCATGTGTAGGAGAAGCCCGATTCTGCGTTCCCATTTTCTGAAGAAACGATGCTGCGCAAGCAGAGCAGAGACAGTGTATACCAAAGCGCCAACAATCACAATCATGAATATCACCGCAAAAACGGCTCTCTCTCTCAGCGCAGCCAGCATAAGCAGGAATGAAGCCAACAAGAGAACTACTGAAACTATCACCCCACTCTTTATCTAGCTCGTAGAGGAAGTCATGCAGCGACCTCAGAGGATACACTGTTTCCTGTTTTTCTTTTTTCTCACTCATAGTCTCCACCGTAACGTCCTAATGATTAAGCCTTTGACAGGCAATATTAATTGTGATGCACCAAAGGTGCAACCGAACCTACAGGATTGAGGGCAAAGATTTCCGCAATTCAACGTATATGTTTCTCCCCTTCTCAGTTAACAGGCATTGCCCCTCATCCGTTTCTTTGACAAGACTCTTTTCCT
>SMTZ1_10001785_pt1 | contig 26742 bp, 26 predicted proteins | sample DeeMarSWOR136_30_FD_25667 | JGI IMG/M metagenome (IMG submission 25667)
TCTGACCGACGAGAAAATCCAGGAAATGGCTGAGAGCTTCTGGAATTGCACGGCCTGCCGCCGTTGTGTGAACGACTGTCCCTCGGGCATCGATCACGGCCTTATTACGCATCTTGGTCGGTATATTCTGAGCGAGATCGGCATCGCGCCGCGCGCTCTCGTGGTCAGCACGCGCGAGCAGCTCGAAGGGGCGTCCGGCAATACCTCGGCCGTACCGGTGCCGGCTCTTCTGGACACGCTGGAGTTTCTTTCGGATGACATGCTCGAAGAAAAACAGGTCGAAATCAAGTTTCCGCTCGATGTCGAGGGCGCCGATTATGTCTTCTTCCCGGCCGTCAGTGATTACCTCATGGAGGCGGAGTCGCTGATGGGCATCGCGGCAGTGTTCACCGCTACCGGAGACTCCTGGACGACCGGCACCGGTTACTTCGACGGCATCAACTACGGGCTGTTCTACAGCGATCGGATGCTTGAGCGGGTAGTCAAGAAAATCGACGCTGAGACCCGGCGTCTGAAAGGCAAAAACGTGTTGATCGGGGAATGCGGGCACGCGTCGCGCTCGGCCAAGTTCTTCCTGCCGGTCTACTGCGGCGGCAAGGATGCTTATCCGGTCATCAACATTATGGAGTACACCCACCGGGTCTGGAGAGAGGGCCGCCTCAAGCTTGACCCTGACGTCGTAACGGAGCGGGTGGCCTATCATGATCCGTGCAATATTGCACGTCAGGGATGGATCATTGACAAGCCGCGCGAACTGCTGAAAGCCTTCTGCAAAAACTACGTGGAGATGACACCCATGGGCGAGGACAACATCTGTTGCGGTGGTGGCGGTGGCACGGTCTCAATCGACGAGATCCGTCCTTACCGGACGGGGATCGGCGGCAAGCTCAAGGCGGATCAGATTCGCAGGGCCGGCTGTGAGATCCTCGTGGCGCCCTGTGCCAACTGCAAGAAACAGTTGCGGGAGTTGGTTGAGGATCAGGGCATTGACTGTCAGATCGTCGGCCTGCACGACCTGATTTACAAGGCGATCATTTTCGATGAGTCACTCCAAGTGGCCAAACCGGACAATCCCAGCGAAGAGGAGGAAGCTTGACCCATGGAATCACTGCTTGAATTCGCACGCGGTCCTCTGTTCCGCTTCAGCCTGGCCGTGATGTTGCTCGGTCTGCTGCGCGTGGTTCTTCTTGACATCTCGGCAGCCATCAGCGCGTACCGTCGGGCTGGAGACAAGACCCTGCCCTGGACCTTCATCCTCCGCCGGACCTTGCGGTGGTTCTTTCCGTTCAACCGGGTGTTTGTCAATCGACCGGTCTACAGCCTGCTCTCGATCCTCTTTCATGTCGGTCTTCTCATAGTGCCGATCTTTCTTTACGCCCATGTGGAGCTGTGGCGGGCGGCTATAGGTGTCGGGTGGCCGACCCTTGCCAAGGGCTGGGCCGACTGGATGACGCTGGGAACAATCGTTTTCGCCCTGGCTCTCGTCATCGGTCGCAGCGCCAGTCGGGAATCGAGGTTCCTCAGCCGCAAGCAGGATTTCCTCTGGCCGATCGTGTTGCTGATTCCGTTCGTTACCGGCTACGCCTGCGCCAATCTCGGGCTTGGTTCCAAAGTGTACCAGGTGTCGATGCTGATTCACATGCTGGCGGGCGAGGTCATCTTCGTGTTTCTGCCGTTCACCAAGATCGCGCACTGCGTGCTGATGCCCTTCTCTCACATTATCTCGGGCCTGGCCTGGAGGTTTCCAGCCGACACCGATGACCTGGTTTGCACCACTCTCGACAAGAAAGGAGCACCGGTATGAGCGCTGCGATCCTGACCGACGTCACCAAGTGTATCGGTTGTCTCGAGTGTGTGGCCGGCTGCAAGAACGCCAACGATCTGGAGTTGGACACTCCAAGGTCCTGGCAGAAGAACGACGGTCTCTCGGCCCGCAACTGGACGTCGATACTTCGCCGGGCGGACCATCACTACGTCCGCAAGCAGTGTCGTCACTGTCTCGAGCCGGCCTGTGCCACGGCCTGTCCGGTCGGCGCCCTTCATCAGACCGACAAAGGCGCGGTGGTTTACGACAGCAACAAGTGCCTTGGCTGTCGCTACTGCATGATGGCCTGCCCCTATGGTATCCCCCGCTATGACTGGGACGAGCCGGTTCCGTACGTGCGCAAGTGCATTCTGTGCTATGAGAAAATCAAGCAAGGTGAGCAACCGGGCTGTACCGCCGCGTGTCCGACCGGGGCGACTATCTTTGGAGACAGGGACGAACTGGTTGCGGAGGCGCATCGAAGGATTCGTGAGAACCCAGGCAAGTACGTCGATCACGTCTGGGGCGAGCACGAATTCGGCGGGACGTCAGTGCTTTACGTGTCGGACATCGATCTTGGCTTCCTGTCGTACGCCGGGTATTCCGAGAACCGCCCGCTTCCCGAAACCACGGCTTTGGCTATGAAAGCCGTGCCGTTTGCTTTCGTAGGTATGGGCGGACTCATGTACGGTCTTAACTGGATTATCAAGCGACGCATGGAACTGAGTGAACATCAGGACGAGGGCAAGGACTAAACGATGAACCGGGTTCAGAATACCAAGACAGTGCTGTGGACGATCACCGGCTTGGCGGCCGCGGTCGGAGTGACCAGGTTTGTATTCGGCCTGGGGGTCACAACCAACCTGACGGACGCTACGCCCTGGGGTCTGTGGATCGGTTTCGATGTGATGGCGGGAGTGGCCCTGGCCGGCGGCGGCTTTGTCATGACCGCCATTTTCTATGTGTTCAGGCGTGACCGGTTTCACCCCCTGGTGAAACCGGCGGTCTTGACTGCATTCCTGGGCTACCTCGCAGTAATTTTCGGGCTGCTCTTTGATCTGGGCCTGCCCTGGAACATCTGGCATATGATCATCTACTGGAATCCGCATTCGCCGCTGTTTGAAGTCGGTTGGTGCGTGATGCTCTACACCGCCGTCCTGCTGCTGGAGTTCAGTCCGGTGCCGCTCGAGGAGACGAGCCGGTACGCCCGAGTCCGCAGCTTTCTCCTCAAATTCCGGTTTCCGCTGGTCCTGTTGGGTATCATGCTCTCGACCCTGCACCAGTCATCACTTGGCTCGCTGGCCCTGCTCTGGCCCTTCAAGCTGCATTCACTCTGGTATTCGGCTATTATTCCGGTACAGTTCTTCATCTCGGCCGTGGCCCTGGGCCTCATGATGGTCTCGCTGGAAAGTCTGGTGTCACACTGGTTGTACCGCCGCAAACCGGAAAACGACCTGGTTGCGGGCCTGGCCCGGGGTGCGGTCTGGGTCCTGGCCGTCTATCTGGTGGTCAAGCTTGGTGATATCATTGCCTCAGGCGAGTTCGGTCTGATCCTCGCCGGCACCTGGGAGAGCTACCTGTTCATATTCGAGCTGCTCATCTCGACGATCATACCGCTGGTCCTTTTCTCCATCCCGGGGATTCGCCGGAGCGCCGGGGGCCAGTGGACAGGTTCGGCGATGGTCGTGGCTGGCATGGTGTTGAACCGAATAAACGTGGGCGGCTTGATGCAGGTCAGCGTCGCCGGTGATGTTTATCTCCCCTCATGGATGGAGATCGTCATCAGTATGGGCGTGGTTTCGACCGCGGCTCTGGCCTTTCTCTTCGCCGTCGAGAAGCTGCATATATGGGAGGAACGGCCCAGCCACCCGGAAAGTGATCCGGTGCAGGCCCCGCAGTTCGATTTCTCGTCGCGCGTCTGGCTGGGCGGACCGCTGGTGGCTGCCCGAACCAGGTACTCGGTAGCTTTTATTCTTGCCTTTGCGGTCGGTTTCGCGTTCATGCCCGAGGCCCGGATCGAGGGTCGCGGTGTCGAACAGGTCGGGGCACTTAAAGCGCGAGGTGGAGATACGCTGTATGTCGACGGCAACCGCGATTCCTACGGCGCCGTGTTCGATCACGCCCGGCATGTCGACAGCCTGGGTCAGGAGAGATCATGCGCGAGTTGCCATCACATGAATGCCCCTCTGGACAAACACACCGGTTGCTGGGAATGCCATCGCAGTATGTATACTGAATCGGCGGCTTTCGACCACGACTGGCATACGTCTCCCGGCGGCGGGAATATCAAGTGTGATCTCTGTCGTACGCCCGGGCTGGAGCGCACCAAGAGCTCCGCCCGCGAGTGCCGGGATTGTCACGCTGATCTGACCGTTGAAGGCGCAAAGGTAGCTGTCGATGCGTACGTCGCTCCGTCCTATGTGGACGCGATGCACGATCTGTGTGTCAGGTGCCACGTTGAACGGGCACGGCAGGATTCCACGCGCCAGGCCATGGCGCTGTGTCCCGCCTGTCACGTCGCCCCGCCGGCGGAATACATCAGGCCGGAGATGCGGGGCAATCTGCCGACGCGAGATACTCGCCCGGTGGTGATGCCCGCGCCAAGCCTTAAGCACGAAGAATCCCCGAGGTAGTCGCATGCCGGGCCGGGTTCTTATAGTCGATGATGAGCCGGACGTGGTTACTTACCTGTCGACCGCACTGCAAGCCCACGGCTTTCAGGCAGCGGTTGCCCTCTCGGTGGAGCGCAGCTTGCAACTCGTCGAGGAGTCGCGGCCCGATGTGATTTGTCTTGACATCATGATGCCCCGAGAGTCAGGCATAACTATGTACCTGCACCTGAAACAGGATAGTAAGACGCGGCACATCCCGGTGGTCATTATCAGCGGAGTGGCGACCGAAGGGCAGTTTGATTTTCGCGCCTACGTGCCCGATCAATCGGTGCCGCCGCCCGAGCGATTCCTGGAGAAGCCGGTCGTGGTCAATGACCTGATTGCCACCGTGCAAGAATTGATTGCGAACGGTAAGAAGGCGAAACCTACGGAGTCGGGTAATGCCTGAGTCCAGGTACAATCCTCCGCGGCGTCTCAAGGATATGCTGGCCGGGGCATTGCTGGAAGAGGTCCCGTTCAACATTGCGGTCATTGATAGAGACTACAACGTTGTTGAAGCGAATCGGTCATTTGAACGGCACTTCGGCGACTGGCGGGGCAAGAAGTGCTACATGGTCTATAAGAAGCTTCATCGACCCTGTGACGAGTGTCCGTCAGCGCAGGTGTTCGAACAAGGTGGCCGACGCGGTTGGTATTGATCAGCACGGCCGCCAAACCCACTACATCGGCCATGCCGCCCCTATCCGGCGTACCTCCGACGGACCGGTGGAATACGTGCTCGAAATGACCCGCAACGTGACCGGGACGCAAAGCTGGCAGCAGGAATACCAGGTGCTGTTTGACCGCGTTCCCTGCTATATCACCGTAATCGACAAGCAGTACCGTATCGTCCGAGCCAACGAATCTTTTCGCAACAGCTTCGGTGATGTCTTGAACCGCTACTGCTACGAGGTCTACAAGCGTCGCAAATCGCGATGTCCGGGTTGCCCGGCCGCAAGGACCTTTCGCGACGGAAGACTGCATCGTTCCAACCAAATCGGAACCGGACGCCGAGGACAGGATATTCACTACGCCGTGACAACTTCGCCGCTCGGGCGCGTGGCCGGTGATGTCGGGCATGTGATCGAAATCTCGACGGACGTTACCGCGATACGAAAGCTGGAACGTGATGTCCTGGAGGCCGAACGACTCGCGGCCGTGGGGCAGACCGTAGCCGGGTTGGCCCACAGCATCAAGAATATCCTGATGGGTCTGGAGGGCGGCAAATATATAGTCAGCCTGGGACTCTCGAAAGGTGACGAGAAGATGGTCAGTGAAGGCTGGGAGATGCTGGAACGAAACTTCACCAAGACCACCTCACTGGTCAGGGATTTTCTCAGCTTCTCCAAAGGGCGCCTGCCCGAATTGAGGTTGGTCGATCCCCGGCGCCTGGTCGATGAAATCGTCGATCTTTACAGGGAGATCGCCGCTCGATCGGAAATCGACCTTCGGGCGGAATGTCCCGACAACATGGCCCCGGCGCCGCTCGATCCCGATGGTATCCACACCTGTCTGACTAACCTGGTATCCAATGCGATCGATGCCTGCCTGATGGGTGACCAAAGGGGAAGCGAAGTGGTAGTTACGGTGCGCGATTCCGGAGGAAAGCTGATCTTCGGGGTGACCGACAACGGCAGCGGCATAGACTATGAGATCAAGAAGAAGATCTTCACGACCTTTTTCACGACCAAGGGCGGTCAGGGTACGGGGCTCGGCTTGCTGACCACGCGCAAGATAGTCCAGGAACATGGTGGTAAGATCGTAGTGGATTCCAAGCCCGGTGAGGGGTCGCGCTTTCGCATGGAGTTTCCCCGTCGACGGCTGATGCTGCTGTATCGGGAGACTACTCACGCGCAGGAAGAGTCGGAGAACAATTGAGGAGATAATCATGGCTGCCAGTGCCAGGAAAAGAGTCTTAGTGGTTGATGATGAAGCCGATGTCAGGAACTTCCTGAGAGCGGCTTTGACCGAGGCCGGCTTCGAAGTGGTGACCGCGTCGGACGGGTTCGACGCGCTCGCCGAGATTGAGAAGCAAATACCGGACTTGATTTCGCTCGACCTGGTCATGCCCAGGAAATCCGGAGTCAAGCTTTACCGCGACCTGGTCAGAAACAAAGCCTGGTCCAAGATCCCTATCATCATCGTCACCGGTCACGCCCGCGACGATCTGGGCAAAGCCGACTTGAAGGAGCTGACCATGTCCGGGCCGGGCGTCTACCTTGAGAAACCGGTGCGTCCGGACAACTACGTCGCGGCAGTCAAAGGCATCCTCGGCATGGAATCCTCCGCCCAGGAGCAGGAGATCGCCAGGAAGGTCGAACTCCAAAGCCAACTGAAGAACTTGATTGACGACGCCGACCCGGAGGTATTACAGAAGATCAAGGATATGTTCAGAGGCAAGAAACTCAACTGAGAAGTGAGCAACCGCGACTGCAGGTTACCGAAGGAGGCGATGAAGATATGTCAGACATGAGGAAGATACTGGTGGTGGACGACGAACCTGATGTCGTGCGATATCTGACGGTCCTGTTGGAAAACAACGGCTTTACGGCGATCGGGGCCGCCGACGGCCAGGAGGGTTTCGACTCGGCCTCAGCGGAAAAGCCGGACCTGATTATTCTCGACATTTCAATGCCGAAGGAGTCGGGCATCAAGATGTACCGCCGACTTCACGACTCCAAGGAGCTGTCAGGCATTCCGGTCGTCATGCTGACCGGGGTTTCGCGCGAGTTCGAGCGCTTTATTTCGTCGCGCACGCTGGTCAAACCGCCGGCAGCCTACTTTGAAAAGCCCGTTGATGATAAGGAGCTGCTCGCCAAGATAGCCGAGCTTACGGCCTGACGGGGCTTGCAGCCATAAGGGAACAATCCAACTCAAAGAAGTGAGTGATGTCGAAGATAGCCGTGCTCTACTGTAAGCGCGTTAAGGACCACTCGTGTATTGCCTGCGCCAAGTGCTACAAGGGCATGGCCGAGCACAACGGCGAATTCGCCAGATACGATGAGATCGAACTGGTCGCCATGACCGACTGCGGCGATTGTCCCGGGCTGTCGTTTCCCCGGGTCAAACTCTTGAGCGAGGTTACAAAGAACTTGGAACGTCCGATCGACACCTTGCATTTCGGCACTTGTGTAAAGTTGGCCATGGAAACGGGTGATTGTCCGATCGACTTTCAGGAAATGAAGGTCATGCTGGAAAACAAATTCGGCATTCAAGTGGTCCTCGGTACGCACTCGTATTGACTGGCGCGTAACTGCACACACATTGCAGGCCCTCTGGTTCTTTTGATGTAACAGTCAAGAGCTCCTCCTCTGAGAAAGCCGATGACTATCCGGCACGGCTTGTCTTGGCTCCCCCGCACGGATCCACTGATCCGCATACAGCTTATAACAGTTTCTGCAGACACGGTTTCGCTGCCCGGTATAAAACGAATGTCTGAATGCGCGGTATTCTTTCTGTCGCCAAATGGCCGAGATGGGGTGATTGTTGATGTTGCCGAAAGTGAGCCGTTCATAGGCTAGTTGCTCGCCGCGGAGACTGTGGAATACCTTCGACACCGGCAGATTGGTGAAGACACACGGGGACACCGTACCATCTGAAGAAACGTAGAATGATCTCTGAGGATTCTCGCTGCAGACCTCGCCTGGTTTGGCCACCCTCCCCAGATTGTAATGAACGTGCAATCCCCTGCTTTCGGCCGTGGCCCTGACCCTGTCCAGGGTGGAGCACAATTCTCCATATTCCATGGCGTCATCACGGTACAGAGTCTCATCCTCGAGGCCCTTTGTGGGAACAAAGTCAAGCGCGCTGACCACGACCAGGTCTATACCGAGCCCGGGCAAAACGTCCGGCAACGTCGCGAAACCCTTCAGGCCGGAACGGAGGAGCAGGTATGAGACATGTATGGCCGGTAATGTAAGGCCCAGATCTTTTTTCTTTTGACTAAGACTGGCGATAACATCCAACACCGTCCGCAGTTGTGTGCCCTTGCGAAGAGTATCATTCCTGTCGTCAAGACCAGCGATCGAGAACGAGATGATATCCAGGCCGCATTCTAGTAACCGGTTCATCCTCCAGCCATCAAGCAGCATCCCGTTGGTGGTGGTACCCACCTGGCAACCGGCTTCATTCGCCAAAGCAATCATCGCGAAAATATCTGGATTCAGGAACGGTTCCCCCCAACCTTGGAGGAATACGAGTTTCGTGTTGGCGATGGCGGGTAGCAGCTTCTCGAGAACCGTGAGGGAGAGGTGGCGGTTTTTCCAGACGTCACGGTACACGGTATGCGGGCAGTACAGACAGGATGCGTTGCAGTGTGAACTCACCTCCACTTGAATCCAGTCTGTCTCAGGTGCGAGAAGTCGTTCACGATAATTCCTGAATCGGTCTCGAAGAGATAATTGTCTCATTCAACTGCACCCATCGCCTGTCATCCGAAGCCAGCACAGACGGTCCTCCGGGTCCCTGCCGTGCTTGCTATCCCGGAGCCGGACGGTGAAACCGTATCTTCCGCGGCTCGTTTCCTGTACCGAGATAGTCTCTGACAGCCTCGTGGAGGGTGTTCGAAGCCAGAAGGGCACAATGCCTGCTTTCCTCCGGTAACCCGCCGAGTTCGTTGAGAATGTCGTACTGCGAGATTGCCAGCACCTCAGCAACACTTTTTCCTATGGCCATTTGGACCGACATACTGGCTGAGGCGACGGATGTTATGCAGCCATCGGTGAGAAAGCTGGCGTTCACGATCCTTCCCTTTCGGACGCGAATAAAGAGTTCCATCGTGTCTCCGCAAGGTCCCTTGATTCCGGCATGACCGTCGGGATTATCCATAGGAAAGCGGTTTCTCGGGTTCATCCCGTGGTCGAGAACAACTTTGGAATATTGCCCGCGGGCCTGGTCCAGAATCTGCCGCTGCAGCCCCTTTACGAATCCATCGATGTCTTGTTTCATGACGGCGAATCTCCGGGAAACTCAAACCGTGATGCCAGCTTCATGGCCGGAGTGGACCGCGTCGTAAATGGTTCCGAGTTTCTCTGCATCACCAACGACCTTTATGGTGAATGCCGCCCCCTGAAGCTGCCCGGACAGGGGATCGAATGAATGGTTGCCTGTAGCGACGATCACAGTATCGAACTGACCCAGCTCGCGCTCGTCACCCTGGTGATCAGCATACACTCGTCCATTCACCATACCAACTAGCTCAGTCTTCGTGTGTAGTTCGACCGGCAATCCTGAAAGTCGATTTAACATCAGTTTGCGACTAATGGGATCCATGTCGTGGGCGACTTCTTCCAGTATCTCCACGACGGCGACGTGCTTGCCACGCTTGGCCAGGAACTCTGCTACCTCGACGCCGATCATACCACCGCCCAGGACGAGCACCCTATCCCCTGCTTCACGAGTTCCCGTAAGAATTTGCTCGGCCGTGATCGGGTGATCTACCCCCAGGATGGGGGGTATGGTCGGACGGGAACCAGTGGCAACAATAACAGCGTCAGGAGCGAGAGCCACAAGCATGTCTCGGGTGACTTCTTCAGCGAGGCGAATCTCAATACCCGATCGCTCGACCTGAGCCACCATGGAGCGAAGCGGCATCTCCATCCGAGCCTTGCCCGGTGAGAGGAAAGCCAGCGAGAACTGGCCACCGAGCCGGTTCTTCTCGAAGAGGATAACTTGATGCCCCCGTCTGTGGGCCGTGAGTGCTGCCTGCATTCCGGCCGGCCCACCGCCTACAACGACCACGCGCTTCGGATGAATGGCAGGCCCCACGGCCTTGAGTTCATGCCCGACCATGGGGTTGATGTTGCAACCGATTCCCTTGCCAGCTTTGACGTTGGCGAAGCACCCCTGCAGACAATGACCGCAGAGCAAGACCTCGTCGTCATTGCCCTGGAGTATCTTTCTCGGCAGGTCGGGATCGGCAAGCAGGGGACGTCCAAGCGCCACCATGTCGACCATGTCCTCACCCAGGACTTCGCGAATGCGCAGCGGGTCACCAAGTCGGCCAGCCGCCATGACCGGTATCCTGACTTCCTTCCGAATCTCGGCTGCTATCGCCTCATTAACACCGCAGGGAAGACTCATGTGTTGGAAGTACCACGGCAGGCTCTCGCAGTTGGAGCCGGTGGCAATGTGGATTAGATCGGCCCCCCAGGCCTCAAGCCTCTGAGCGATGTCTTTGGCGTCGTCGATCTCCAACCCGTTCGGGGCTTTTTCGGTTCCGGAGATGCGGACACCAACCGGAAAGTCTTTGCCAACAGCCTCACGCACGTTGGAGAAGACCTCTCGGGCGAAACTCAGTCGGCGCTCCGGATCGCCACCATAGCTGTCAGTTCGCAAATTTGTGCCCTCTGATAGAAACTGTGAAAGGAGGTAGCCAAGCCCGAACTGAAGTTCCACGCCATCGAATCCAGCCACCTTGGCCCGCAGGGCCGAATCGGCAAATGCCCGTTCGATTTCCAGGATACGACTCTTCACAAGCTCCTCCGGCTCGAACCCGGTGCGAGGGCAGGGGACTTTTGAGGGGGCCTCAGGAGGTCGGCCTGCCGCCTTAGGATTTGCAGCGCGGCCGGCGTGGTTGAGGTGGGCGAACACCTTTGACCCCGCCCCATGAATGGCCTCGACGAGGTGCCGCAGCCCCTCAAGCTTGTCGTCGGTGTCAATACCTAGCTGTCTGGGATGCTCCACGCCCCTTCTGTCGATGTAGAACGGCTCCGATATGATGAGCCCCACCTCTCCCTCTGCCCGTCGGCGGAAGTAGGCAATGACTTGGTTCGTGACCTGCCCCGACGTTGTGCCGTAAGCTGTCTTCATCGGAGCCATAGCCATGCGATTGGGTAGCTCAATTGAGCCGATCTGAATCGGTTCAGAAGGTGATGTCATGGATATCCTCCTTGCCTGGGTCAGGTCCGGGATCGCCTTTATCAAACGTTCATTTGGAACATTCCGGAGCGTGAGATACAACCCAGAACTTGGCTTCAGCCGGGCTCGTCAACTCGCCATCTTGCTGCCGAGCACCTTCCAACAGAAAAACGTGCGACTCCTGTTGTTCGCGTGGGTGCGCTCGGCGGCAGGCCGGTCGGGAATCAATGGTTTGAGAAACCTAATGTTCAGTGAGGCAGTCACACCGGCCCCGTCCTGGCCAAAGTCATGGCACCTCTTTGGATGCCTCCTTTGAGTGCGGTTGCTAATCTCCACGCTGTTTGTCGCGGTGAAAGCCAGGGTCGTCACACGGATTAGCACCGCTGTTTAGCTCGTTTTTCAAGTAGGCCCCTACTATTTCCTCCGGTTTTCCGTTCGGTGCACCGATGACAACCTCAACGCCGCTTTGTCGAAACATGTCGACTGCCCGGCCTCCCATGCCGCCAGCAATTATGATATTGCATCCCATTTGACTCAGCCAGGCGGGAAGCACGCCCGGCTCGTGCGGAGGTGGTGTTAACATCTCGATGCTGTTGACGGACTTTGTCTCAGGGTCGACATCAAGGACTGCAAACTGTTGGCAGTGCCCAAAATGCGGACACAATACGCCATCTGCGACCGGTATTGCAATTTTCATCTCTGTCCCTTCTTGGCTGGCAGGGGGGTTATTTCCGTCTCTTTCTGTTCCGGCCCGAGCAACTTCTGGACAATACGGCCGAAGGCCTTGGTTGTCTCAGATTGTGGATGAGTCTGCACCATTGGTTGGCCGCTGTCTCCGGAGGCAACCACTTCGGTATCGATTGGAATAGGACCCAAGTAAGGCACGTTCATCTCTTGCGCCATGGCGTAACCTCCGTCAGCACCAAAGATCTTGATATGCTCGCCACATTTGGGGCAGGTGAACCCGCTCATGTTCTCGATCACACCCAGCACGGGCAGGTCGAGTTGCCGGCAAAAGGTGATGCACCTGCGGACGTCCTGAACGGCCAGCTCCTGGGGCGTGGTGACGATCACTGCACCGTCGGCACCTTCGACGAGCTGGGCCACTGATAGCGGCTCGTCACCTGTCCCCGGCGGCGAGTCGATCACCAAATAGTCGAGCTCTCCCCACTCGACATCTTTGAGAAACTGCTTAATCAATCTATACTTCAGCGGACCGCGCCATATGACCGGGTCATCCCGATTAGGCAGCATGAAGCCGATTGACATGACACTCAGTATACCCGTGCGATACCCCACCTTCACAGGGTATATGCCATTGCCACTACCGGAAATCGGTGTGCCATTGATGTGGAGTAGCTTGGGAACGCTCGGACCATGAATGTCCACGTCCAATAGACCTACGCGCTTCCCCGCCATGGTGAGAACTACGGCCAGATTCACGGCCACGGTGCTTTTGCCCACGCCCCCCTTTCCGGAAAGGACCATCACCTTGTGCTTGATCTGACACATTCTGGATGAAAGCGCTTGCCGTTCAAGGAACTCGGCCTCTTGTTCATCAGGACGCTTCTCCTTTGCATCGCATCTGGAATCATTGCAACTCGAACACTTATCGTCGTCTGCCATTGCTCTTTCCTCGTTGGCATGATTTTGAACTCACTGTCCGCAGGCACACTTTGCGGACATATGGACTGAATTGGCGCATACCGTCTCCTCCGGAGACGGCTTGCAGGACATCCTTTGCTTCCTTTACCACGATGCCGGAAGGCACGGTCACATCTGCCATGGAAAACGCCCGGGGAAGCAGGGGCGTCGAGGCGCCAAGAATCACAACCGGTCTATTCGCCGGCGCGTTTTCACAGACCAGTCCTGCGCCCGCCCCAATGGGGTCCGGTGACTCCAGCAGGGCAAGGAGCTCCGGCGCCGCTCTGTCAGAAAGTGGCCTCAGACCATGGGACACAGAGCAACCATTTCTTGCTTCTTTGCGGATGGTGTACGCGACGCCTACCCGGTTGTACGCGGGCATGGCGGCCGTGTACCCCGGCCCGATGCGGACGTCGGCTATCCCGATATCCCGGGCCAGGGTCACTGAGTTCGCTGCCATCCGAGAAGCGATGGCTGTTCGTTCGACCGGCTTAACTGATCGCATTCCTGACGCTTTCCCAAAGTGCTCTGATATCCCTCGCTGCCGGCGAATCTCCGTTCTCCACTACGGATTCTCGCTTCAACTGCGCCCTGGTGACAGCCTCATCGTAACGGATGGATCCGAGAACAGGCAGATCTGATCCTCGCGCTCTTTCTTCTATTCGGGCGGATAGCTCGGGATTGATGTCACACTTATTGATGCAGATCCCGGTCGGGATTCCGAAGTGGGCGGTTAGTTGCAGCAATCGTTCCATATCGTGCATGGCCGACATGGACGGTTCAGTCACCACCAGCACATAGCCGGTTCCGGTGATCGATGCGATGACGGGGCAACCAATGCCCGGAGGACCATCAATTAGAATCAAATCCAGTCCGCGATGATCTGACAGGTGCCTTGCCTGCTGACGCAACACCGACACCAGCTTGCCCGAGTTGGCCTGTGCAATACCCAAACGCGCATGTACCAGGGGACCGTGAGGCGTATCGGATATATACCACTCACCACTAACAATCTCATTGAAATCGATCGCTTGCTCCGGGCAATTACGGACGCAGACTCCGCATCCGTCGCAGGCATGCTTATCTATCCAATATCGTTCTTCGTCCCCGTTTTCCGAGTGGCAATCGTGTTTTATGGCATCGAACCGACAGTAGTCGAGACAGATCCCGCAGTTCGTACACCTCTCTTCGATAATCGAGGCACGCTTACCTCCAATGAACTCAATCGACTTCTGCACACGGTTATTCAGAATGAGGTGGAGATCGGCAGCATCGACATCGCAGTCCACCATCGCTTTGTTCTCTGACAGAGCGGCTAGCGAGCCAACCAGGCTGGTCTTGCCCGTGCCACCCTTACCACTGACCACAACCAGTTCCGTCATGGGCCAACCTTGTCCGCAATGCTGCGGTACAGTCCGCAGAAACGCCTCTCGTACTCGGAATCGAAGCCTGACATCATCTCTCCCCGAGAGTAGGCTTCGGCGATCTGACGATCGAAGGGTATCGTCATCAGAATATCCAGGTTCTGCTTGTAACAGAATTCTTGGATTCGGCCGTTGCCGATATCTGAGCGATTAATCACGACACCGTGGGGCAGGCCGAGCTCTCGCACCATTCCTACCGCCAGTTCAAGGTCGTTCAGCCCGAACGGTGTCGGTTCGGTTACCAGAATCACGAAATCAGTTCCGTTGATCGCCTCAATTACCGGACACGACGTGCCGGGGGGAGCATCGATAATAAGCACCTCGGAGTCAGTATCGAGCTTTCTCAATGTCCTGGTAACGGGAGGGGACATCGCTTCCCCGACATTCAGGCGTCCTTCATAGAATTGAACCCCCATTCCATCTCCACGGCTGATGTGGCCGATGGTTCTGGGTATCTCTTCAATGGCATCTTCCGGACAGACGTCACTGCATCCTCCACAACCGTGACAGAGCGACGGAAAGACCTCCACCGTTGTGCCGAGGACAGCGATTGCGTGAAACTCGCAGGCGGCGGAACAGTCACCGCAGAGAGTGCATTTGTCCAGTTTGACATGAGGCAGCGGAATAGTCGCATCATATTGTTCTCTAATCTTCGGCTTGAGGAATATGTGACCGTTCGGTTCCTCAACATCACAGTCTGCGTAGGCGACGTTCCTGCCGGCTCTGGCGATGGCCACGGCCATGTTAGTGGCAATGGTTGTCTTGCCCGTGCCACCCTTGCCGCTGGCAACAGCGATTTTCAGACTCGGCTTTCCCAGTTGTCTACTTCCTTGTCATTTTCTGACCGCACTTCGGACAGTCAGCCTCAATACAGGGTATACCTTGCTGATGTGGGATCGTCGCGCCGCAGTTGGGACAGATGCACTCACCGCCGGGGCCAAGGGCGCGGCCACCGCGCCCCATACCCCGGCCACCGCCTTGACCCCGGCCACCACCTTGACCCCGGCCACCACCTAGACCTTGTCCTGAACCCCGACCGCCGCCTTGACCGGAACTACCTCTTTGTGACATAGTATCCTCTGTTATTTTTCTTCCCTCTTCTGAACCTTGCCGGCACTTCCGATTTCCTGCCGAAGCTTATTGACACGCGTTTCGATATCGTCAAGAGCTTCTTTAAGATACCGGGCTTGCTCCTCCAGATACGCAAGCTCTCCGGCCTGAGCTGTTTTCGCGTTGGTGGTTGTGCCGAAGTCACCCGGGAATCGCTCCAGATAAGGATAAGCATATCCGCGAGCCCATCTCGGCAATCCTGTGGCGTAATACTGATTGCGCCATCCGCGGCCTCCTCCCATGCCGAAACCTCGACCAAATCCACGGCCGCGGCCACCCCCGAACCCGCGTCCAAAAGCCGGGTTCATATATCCCGGAACCTCGTATCCTGCGCATAGGCCGATACCTCGCCCGGTCATTGGTCCGGCACCCAGCGGTCCGGTTCTGTCTCCACCTGGCATACTTAACTCCTTTCGCGTTTATGTTCCAAATCGTCCACGCTTTTCCTGTCACTGACGTCCTCGAGAATCTCAACCTTGTCGGTGATGTCAATCGCTTCCGGCTTATCTGATTTCGGCGGCAGGAGCTTTCTGACTGCTCCGCCAATGAGACGGCGGACGATGCTGTCAGGCTTCCTAAGATCATTGATGACGTACCCGATCATGGGTGCCGCTATCGATGTGAAGCCAAGCGTCTTGCCGGTAAACATCCCCCTGAGTCGTTTACGCTGTCTCCGACCGCCACCACCCGTTCCAGCCTGGTCAGTTCTTGTCGGCATAGAAATCGCTCCTTCTAAACCAAGAGAGCAGACAGTTACATCCAATGCCCTTCAACATTGGCCTTGCCGCATATCTTGAGTTTGTCACTTCGAGCCAGCTCGATCGCCTCCGAAACGGTTCCATCTGTCCATAGTGCCGCCTTGATACCGGCCGCCTCCAATGCCCGAAACGCCTTAGGGCCGAAATTACCTGCAACGACGAGGTCGACGTTTTTCCTGGCTATGTTCTCGGCGGCCTGGATACCGGCTCCCTGCGCGGCATTAACGTTCTGGCTATTCTCGACCACTTCAAGGCTCTCGTCCGTAGTATCAAAAACCAGAAAATACAACGCCCGCCCAAATCGTGGATCAACCTTGTTGGTCAAATCCGTACCTTGAGATGTAACTGCTATTCTCATCACTCCTCCTTATATTGTCTGCGATGATCGAAGCCGGTACGTCGATCACGACACCGGCCCCTTCTCTGACGGCGACGCCGCCCACAACCGGGCAAGCGGAAGTTGTCGTTTTGTAGAGCGCCGTCGGTATAGGCAGCGATGATTTCGTGAACATCACCGCCAAACCAGGGGATGGGCTCTATCCCTGAAGCAGCAAGCATCTGCTCGAACTGATGCGATATAGCCCCGCAGATGAGGACATTAATACCACGATCCGCGAGAAAACTCACCCGGTATGGGGTAATGACCTGAGGGATATCCCAGGTTTCTCTGGAAACCTCACGGCCATTGGCAAATTCAACCACAAGCAGACGACACGCTGTGTCCATTACTGGTGAAACACGCCCATTCCATATCGGAATTGCAACCTTCATAGCCATGTTCATATCTTAAGCACTATTGATGCCGAAATGGACTCGCCCCGTCAGAACGAAGGGCTATGACAGTTGTAATCAATGAGTTACATGCCTGGTATGGTCTGGCAGGCGTGGCGTGGCAAAGCGAATGATTGCATATATGCAACCATAATAACGCTTGTGGCTGCGTATATGCAACCTCAATCAGTCAGAGATGGAGATTCCCAGTTTCTTCATCTTGCGCCATAGCGTCGTCTTGTGCATTCCCAACTCTTCGGCTGTTTCTTTTCTTTTCCAACTGTTTCTCTTCAGGGCCTCAGTAATATATGCAACCTCAAGATCATCCATGGACCTTGTCTTGACTGAAGGCCGGTCGTCCCTGGGTCTAACGTTGTCGGGCAGATCGTCAACATCGATAGTAGTCCCCCGACAGAGAACGAAAGCACGTTCGATGATGTTCTCAAGCTCTCTGATATTGCCCAAGTAATCATGGCTCATCAAAGCGGCCAGGGCATCAGGCGAGATGTCTGCGATGAGCTTTTTCCTGAGGTTGCTGAGACGTCGGATGAAATGATCAACCAACATCGGAATGTCTTCTTTGCGCTCTCGAAGCGGTGGTAAGGTGATGGGAATTACGTTGATGCGGTAGTACAGATCCTCCCGGAATTCTCCTGATCGGACAAGGTTCTCGAGGTTCTTATTGGATGCGGCGATAATGCGAACATCCGCCGTAACCGATTCTGTGGCGCCCAGCGGCTCATACGTTCGTTCCTGAATGATCCGTAGCAACCGCACCTGCAGAGCGGGGGAAACGTCAGCAATCTCATCGAGGAATATGGTCCCGGTTTCGGCCATTGCAAAGCGACCGGGTTTATCTCGGCTGGCACCTGTGAATGCCCCCCCCTTGTAGCCAAAGAGTTCCGATTCGAGAAGAGTGTCAGGAAGGGCGCCGCAGTTGACCGCGACAAATGGCTTGTCCTTCCGAACCGACAGATTGTGCAGGGCACGGGCGATCAGTTCTTTGCCGGTGCCGGTTTCACCTTCGATAAGCACTGTGCTGTCGCTCTCGGCGATACTCGGAAGGATATCGAAGATCCGGAGCATCTCACTGTTCTTGCTGATAATATCATGAAAGGAGTACTTCTTCTCCAGTTCCCGCCTGAGTTCCTCAATCGTGCTTAAGTCCCGGAACGTTTCTACGCCACCAATGACATCCCCACCCTTGTTCTTCAGGACCGCCCCTGAAATGCTGATGGGAACTTTGTCTCCGTCCGCATCGATGATGTAAGCCGCGCGGTTGATTACAGGTTTCCCGGATTCGAAGGTCTCTTTGAGTGCACAGTTTGTTTCGCAAATCGAAGCATGGAATACGTCGCTGCACCGCCGGCCGATAGCCTCTTCCTTCAGGATGCCGGTAATCTCCTCAGCCGCTCGGTTGAAGGAAGTTATCCGCCATTCGCGATCAACCGTGAACACACCATCGGCTATTGAGTCGAGGATAATCTCGGTGGTATCGATATTGGTATCTGCCATATCCTTCAATTGTATCAACCTCTCAACCCATAATATGGCCTACGTTGCAGATATGCAACCATCATTGACATTCGCATCTGATCGGCGAGGAGGCTCTGGGATTCCCCGGACACCATTTAGCCGCTTGTCGTACAATTAGATACGACCAGCGCGAAATCGGCGTGATTCTGGGATTTGCCTGGCTGCTACTGCAAGTAGGGGCGCGACGGGGCGATCAGTAGAGCTTCCGCCCACGGCAATTCCCTCTTGACGGACGGCTTGTATCCAGGAATCGAATTGGTGCGTAATATTGTCAACCCCATGAGACACGTTCTCGTCTAATCCTCCAGGTTTCGCAGCGCCTCATAGGGCGTTTTCCCATTGTGCGCACTAGGCGGCCTGCTGAGATTGTAGAAATCCTCCCAGGAGGCAAGCTTCTTAAATGTTCTCAAGCGGCGGTTTGCGTCAAGCCCCGGCGTAAGATGATTGTCTGGATGTGTCCCTTACCACCCTGATTTCGGGAGACGAGAAAGGATGAAAGCAAACGTCGGAAACGCGAAGGTGAAAAGAAGCTACTTCCGGTGGTTGCGAGAGGCCAAGGGCTTTGCCGAGGGAACGGTCGTTGCGGTTGAACGGGCGCTCAGCCGGTGGGGGGAGTTTGCTGATCAGGAGGATTTCCGGCGCTTCACCGCAAGCAAAGTGGTCGGCTTCAAGAAGTACCTGGAAGACCCGGTCGGTCGAGGTCTGGCCTTGTCGGCAAACAGCCGCTACCATTGCCTGCACCATCCCCGCATGTTCTTCCGATAGCTCTGTTAGGCAGCTTCCGAGCCGCCTTGTCATGAAAGCTCAGCAACCCCACTTGTACCTGGATGTGGTGCCCCGGAACGTGCTTCTCGCAGCGGTGAGTTTGAACCGTGCGAGTTTTGGTGTTTCCGGGTAAGCGATCAAGCCCGTGGCGCAGCAGAACTCCCCGGACCCCACCCGGACCCACCTTGAGCCCTTGATAGTGCTCCATAAACCAGTAAATGTGCAACTGGCCAAGATGACAGGTCTTTCGCAGATAGAAAATCTCCTCCTCGATCTCCACCGGTACCCGGACTTTGGGGTTCTCCGGACATGGCTTGCTGTTGATCAGGCTCTCCTCGTCGTTTCGCTCATAAGAGCGCTTCCAACGGTAGAATATCTCCCGGGAGATTCCAAAGTACCGGCAAGTCTTTGATACACTCCTAGTCTGCCCAGCTTATCTCAAAATCCGACGTTTCCGCCGAATATATCGCTGCGCCCGCGTCATTGATCAGAACCTCCCGAAGAAAGGCAACAGCTCAATCAAGAACTGTCAACCGAGGTCGTGATTTCAAGAACTTAAGTAGTGTACTCTGGAACTGCTTGTTCGATGGTGCAACCCTTCATCCCACACACAAGAAACCCTTCGACTTGATCGCCGAAGGGTCCGAAATCAAGTTAAGCTCCCCGAGTTGAGCGGTTTTCTAACCATTAGAGCTGATTTCCCTTGGCCAGTGAAGATGCCAGCCACTCGATGATAAGAGGTTCACGCCTCGACGTCTTGGGGTATGTGCCTTATTATCTTCTCTATGTCCCGCAAGTACTTCTCACTGGAGATCCAGACGCTCAGACCTCTGTATCTACCCGTCCGTTTGTGATATGAACTCTCCCAAAAACTCAGCCTTTCGACTCCATACTCCAGATCGGGATCGAAGTAAGCCAAAGATGGGGGATGGACATAGACTCGCAGGTTTTTGCGAGTAATGTTGATTGTCAGAATCTCACGCCCCTTTGAAAAGAAAGATATTGCCTTCCCGTCAACGTCCCTTATGTCATCGATCCTCTTCGCCAAAAGCTCGACTACATTCTCAAACAACTCATGAAGAACATCGACGACGGTCGGGTCCTGAAGCCTTTGCGAATACTGCTGCCATGCATCTTGGCTTATAAGCCTCCGTAGTAGATCCGGTTTCATTTCGATTCAGGCTTTCTCACCACCGAACGCAAGGGACCATTCACTTCTAGCTCAGGATCAAGCCACCGACGTTCATCGTCCATTACTGGTGCCTTTTGCCCCATCGGTCAAGCGTTGAGACTCCCGCGAAGAGATGGATTTCTCACCTGGCTTGTAGCCAGCGTGGGGCAGAACCCTTCAGCAGTTCCGCCATTCTGATGTCGACCTGCTCGTTCGAGCGTCCGGTTAAGCTGTTTTTGTAAGCTATTCAATCGCTTGGGCTTGGAAAAAGCTCCCCCAAGTGGACGAAATCTGCAACTGCCCGTTCGATCCGTTAATTGCCCGAGTGACGGCACAATTGGCCGGGCTCATGGCAGCATAAGGGGATTGCTCAAGCAATGGAAGGTATAAGAGTCTCGGTTCCGGGAAAGGAACACTGCCATTACAAACGGCCTGACGGCCATCGCTGCCAGGCAAGGCCGCTCAGGGGGGCGATACCGTTTCTGGCACGGTCCGGCCAAAGACATGGCCAGGAAGGGATGCTGGTCGCACAGGCGGGCGTCTGGGACGCGTCTGTTCAGGTGCTTGGGGTCTCCACTCGCCTGGCGACATAGACCTTGAATAACAGATCGTCGCAGTCCTTATCTCCGCCGCGGATTAGAACCTTCTGCATCTTCAGCTTGGCAAAGCCGCTATCTTCCAGAACCTTAGTGAGGTAGGCATCACTATGTGCGAATATGGCTTCACCCCAGGAGGTAGGGACTTTCGAATAATCTCGCGGAGCTTTGTTCATTGTCTCATCCTGCGACAAGCTCTCAGCCGCAACCGTGAACGCAAAGACGCCACCCGGTTTCATCACACGCGAGACTTCATGCACGACATCTTTTAACTCGCCGAAGAAGTGGAAGACGCCGACGGATATCACATGATTAAAAAAGCCTTCCGAGCAGGGATACGGCGTGTCTCGCAGATCGAAGGTTTTAAGTTCCTTAGCGAAGGACTTGGCTTTACATATATTCAGCATTTTGGCGGAGGCATCGAATCCGTAGATCTCCAAGCCCAGCCTGGCAAAAGGAAGCGAAGCGAGACCGGTACCTATCCCTATGTCAAGGAGTCGGTCATTTGCATGTACGTACTCAAAGCACATCCCAAACAGTACGTCGTGCACGTAATACTCGTATTGTCTGACTTGCCGATCATACTCGGACGCTTCATCATCATGGGCACGTACAACGCTTCGGTCTTTCATTGTCTATTCCGCCTTGCTGCTGTGCAATTCCTGTTCACGTGGACTAATCTCGTTGCGCGTTACCACGGGCAGATTACACCACCTCTTTGCAGTCATGTTGCCTCGATTGCAACTATAATATACGGACAACCAACTCGACAGCGTATTTGACTCTCGTTTCTAATCGACACACCGGAGCTTGCAAGAGGTCGCATTGTGGAGGAGGGACGAGATAGGGTGGGATTAGTAGCCCAATATGGCACAAGCACTTACGATAGCTCCCCCAGGTGGACGAAATCTGCAACTGCCTGCTCCGTCCGTCGATTCGGCTGGTTTATTCGCAGCTTCGCGAATTGATGGCAGCTTGAGGGTCATCTGGTGGGATTCGTCTCCGATGCCAAGCTGGACTGCAAACAGTCAAACGACCAGGGTCTATGATTAGCTTCGGCGATTTTGCGCCTTGCTGGCTCTACAGTTGGTCGATACAAGCAGACGCCTGGCAGCGAAGGTTCGGGCTGGTCACCGACGTCAGAAACCGCACAGCCTATTCCAAAGGCACCGATGTTGCCCTCGGTGCTGGCTGCTCCCACACACGGTGAATAAGTGTCAAGGGTCAGATCGAGATTGGCCGTATCGCAGAATAGAGGATCTGCGCTCAGGTTTGCGTGTATCAACTCGTAACCCTCTAAGCATCCCTCGAAGTCGAAGGCGTTACTGTAAATCAGAGTGTGCGATGCTGACGCCACTTCTTGACTGTGTGGACGAGCTCACCACGGCAGATCCGGATCACGCTTGTGCCAGGCGCATTAGGCCGACAATTCTCGACTGTCAGGCTTCAAGACCACGCCGAGGTTTTTTCGCCCATCCAGAACGATGCGTAGTGGGTCGGACAAGGCGACATGTCTAAGATTTTCGGTCTCGGTTTCGGCCGTCAGGCGGTCCAGCCAGGACACATCCAGAAGGTCACCCTTGTCCTTGTAGGTATCCACGGTCAAGTAACCGATACCGAAGGACACGATGTTCTGGAAGAAGTGCGACCCGAGTGAAGGATCCACCTGAATGTCACCGAAATTGGTTTCGATAATGCACTGCGCTCCGGAAATCTGAGCCCATTTTACAGGTATCCCCAGCCAGGAGTCGGCGCTACCCCACCTGCCCGGACCGATCAGAAGATACGGCCGCTTCTGCTTTTTCAGCGCTTGATTAAGGGTTCCGACTTGCTCCGCGATCCGCGAAGTCATGGTGCGTTCGAAACCATCCATGCGCACATAGATTACGTCGCGGATGTCACTGATCAGGCCGTTCCCCAGGGCCCGGTTGGAAACGCAGATAGCCGCAGACAGGTCTACTCGGTCCACTCGAGTCTCGTGAAGTTCGGCGCCGACGGCAAGCGGACGGATTTGCAGGAATGCAAATTCATGCGGACGATCGGGAGAATCGGAGAGAGTGGCGGCGAACTCGATCTCGACGGGACAGGATGAAGCCGCCGAACCGACCCTCAGAAGAAACGACATAATCTCAGCCAGCGGGAACAGGCCTCCTTTGAGAATGCCGGCCATGGTCACGAGGCGCACACCCGGTCTCGATATCCCGTCATAGACGGCCTGGTTGTCCGCCGAGTAGACCGAGCCCACGGCGTTGAGGGTTCCGTCGCGCTCCGCCACCTCCAGGTCGAGTGAGACCAGGTCGAGAGCGGACTCCTCAACACCGCCGGGTCGTGACGGCTGGCGAGAAAGATCGAGGGCCAGAAAGTTTCGCTGGGAGTTTTCGAGATAGTCTTCCGGAGTGAAAGACTGAACCGGGTTGGCCGGATAGGCGGGGCAGAAGCGGACGCAACGGCCACCCTCGACTACCGTCTTACCCATGCCCAGGGCCACGGATACAACTCCGTCGTCGGGCTTCATCCCCGGCATGGAGTAGTAGTTCATCGAGCGTCCCACGCCGGCGAAATGAGGATAGAGCATGGAACCGAATTGTCGCCCGGCCAACCGTTGGATAACGACCGCCATTTTCTCTTCTTCCAGACGGTTGGGGAGAGACTCTATGTAGGCTTTGGGGTCCGCATGGTAAGTAGAAGCATACACCATTTTGATGGCATTACATAGATCCCGCAGACGTACCTCAGGATCGCTATGATTGTTGGGAATCATGTAGGTCTTGTAAATGCCGGCGAAAGGCTGGTACGAAGCATCTTCCAGCAGACTCGAGGACCGCACGGCCAGAGGATAGCGAACCCATTGCAGGAAATTCCAGAGATTCTCCTGGACATCGGCAGGGAAACCAGCCTGCAGGAAAGCGCGGGTGATTTTGCTCTCGTCAGACTCGGCGAGGGCGTAGGGGAGCAGTCCGGACGACGCCATGAACCGGTCAAAGACATCGGTAGTGATGACGGCAGTAGCCGGGACCGTAACGCGGACTCCGGGAAACTTGGACTCCAGTTGGTACGTGTTGAGCAAGGAGTTGACGAAGGCCAGACCACGACCTTTGCCCCCCAGTGAACCCGAGCCGATTCTGACGAAGCTGGAACGCCCCTCAGACGTGCGGCTGGAGAAGTCAGCCACGATGCCGGATGTCGATCGCTGGCGAAACGATCTCAGAGCTTGAAGAAGTTCGTCGCGGAGGAGGTGGGGGTCGCCGCTGCGCTTGCGGACAATCGTCCGGATGGTCTCGGCCAGGTCGAACTCGGTCCGGGCCAGAAACCACGCGAAGAAGTCATGCCGGGATACGTTAGGGAGGATGAGTTCATCGTCCATCGCCTGTATAGCCCACTCCAAAGTCATCAGATCGCTGGCCCGGCTGAAGACCGTTCCGTCAAGGTGCCGCACGATGAAATCCCCAAAGCCCAGCTCATCCTGTATGAAATCTCTCAAGTCGCCAAGGAGAGTGGGTGATTCCTTGTCGATGAATTTGAGCCCAAGCCGCTCCGCATGCCCGCGATTATGAGCTTCGGACTGCATGACCACAGGCAAGTCGGGCGCGTACTCTTTCATCAGATGCGCCAGATCAAAACCAGCCCCCGGATCAAGCTTGCCGTTCTTAGGAAAGGTGGCATCTACCACCGCGCCGAGGAGACTGTCCTTGTACTGTTCGAACAGGTGCACGCCCTCCTCGTAAGTTCTCGCGAGGAGCACTTTGGGGCGGGCTCTCATGCGCATGATCATCTGTCCACGACTGACGCTCTCGGCCATCAGGCTATGGGTCTGCTTCATGATCTCGGAGTATAACCCCGGCAGATACGTAGAATAAAACGGGATCGAATCCTCCACCAAGAGGATGCACTTCACACCAGCGACGGCCGTGTCGTGCGGGGCGTTGTTCCGGTCCTCGATGAACTTGGCGATGGCCAGGAACAGTCGCACGTCTCCCAGCCACACGAATACGCTGTCGATTCCAGGCAGTTCTTCCAGGCGGGGCAGTACGGCCAGTTCTCTGGTACTGCCGGCCAGAAGAATGACGGGAATCGTGGGATTGATCCTGCGGACCGCATCACCGAAGTCCCGGACATTCATGGTTCCCACACGGACCATGGAAATGACCAGATCGAATGACTCTGACTGCAATCGCGCGAGAGCCTCTTCGGCCGTGGATACGCGTTCTATCGAAGGCGTCGAGCGAAGCTCTAACTTGAGATACTCAGAAAAGAGCAGTTCTGACAGCTTCCCGTCCTCGATGATGGTATAGTAGTCGTAGAGGCTGCTCACAAGGAGCAGGTTGCTCACCTTTCTCGGCATCAGGGCTTGATAGGAAACCTCTGACTGAGCAGGAGATCCAATGATTTTGCTGAGGAGGTGATCCTGCATGAGTATCTCGATATTAGTATCTGACTCGACCTGTGTCGCCAGAGCCTCTTAAGCCATTGAACTACAATAAGACGTACAACTTAGCTCGGCAAGAGGCCGTTTTGAGCCGGCTGTCACCTTCACAAGCCGTCATAAACCAAGGTGCCGGCTGGATTTCGCCCGGATGGATGTTTGTTGCACCCAAAAGGCTTGCGAGATCAGAGCGAAACGGGACTGAATATATCCTCTTAAGTTCAAAACGGATACTAATTACCCACATCGACAGCACGATTCATCAATATATGATTCTTTTACTCCCTATTTCAAGAACAATCTCTCAAAAATCAATTGACTCATCTTAACTAATGAGGCATAATGTGCCAGCGGCAGGGTAAAATTGTATCACTTGCGCCATGTGTAGCATTTCAACTAATATCAGTCTTACTGCCTAAGGAGGTCGTGGTATGGTTACTTTCAGCGCGAACGATTATGCTGAGAAGTTCATGGGACACATCGTCGCCAAGCATCCAGCTCAGCCGGAATTCCATCAGGCTGTGCGTGAAGTCGTGGATTCTCTGGGGCCGTGTTTTCAGAAACACCCAGAGTATGTCAAGGCGAAGATTCTCGAGCGCATGTCGGAGCCGGACCGGGTAATACTGTTTCGTGTTGCCTGGCAGGATGACAGCGGCGAGGTTCAGGTTAATCGCGCGTTTCGAGTCGAGTTCAACAATGCCATTGGACCGTACAAAGGCGGACTGCGCTTCCATCCAAGTGTGAATCTCGGAATCTTGAAGTTCCTTGGCTTCGAGCAAATCCTTAAGAACAGTCTGACGACGTTACCCATTGGGGGAGGCAAGGGCGGGAGCGACTTCGATCCCAAGGGCAAGTCTGATTATGAGGTGATGAGATTCTGTCAGGCCTTTATGAATGAACTATACCGGCACATCGGGGCGGATATCGATGTTCCGGCCGGCGATATTGGCGTAGGCGGCCGCGAGATTGGTTACCTCTTCGGTCAGTACAAGAAGCTGACCCACTCCTTTGAGGGGGTCCTGACCGGCAAGGGGCTTAACTGGGGCGGCTCCCTCATTCGTCCCGAGGCCACCGGATATGGGTGCGTTTACTTCGCCGAGGAAATGCTCAAAACGCGGGGCCAGTCGTTTGCAGGAAAGACTGTCGCGGTCTCCGGGTCCGGCAACGTCTCGCAGTATGCTGTCGAGAAAGTCAACCAGTTAGGCGGCAAAGTGGTGACCCTGTCCGACTC
>SMTZ1_10001513_pt1 | contig 26736 bp, 26 predicted proteins | sample DeeMarSWOR136_30_FD_25667 | JGI IMG/M metagenome (IMG submission 25667)
GCCCCTGTAGCTCAGGTGGACAGAGCACCAGCCTCCGGAGCTGGGTGCGGGCGTTCAAGTCGCCCCAGGGGCGCTTTAATGTGGTCAGGAGAGTGCAATGACGAAAAACAAGCTCATAGAGATCAGGTGGCACGGTCGGGGAGGTCAGGGGGCGGTTACCTCGGCGGAACTAGTCGCTCAGGCAGCTATCAGTGAAGGTAAGTTCGCTCAGGCATTCCCCAGCTTCACCCCGGAAAGAAGGGGAGCGCCGGTTCTGGCCTTCAATCGCATCAATCCGGATGAGCCTATCCGGAGCCGGGCCGAGGTTGACCAGCCCGATGTGGTTCTAATTATGGACCCGAGCCTTTTATCCATTCTGGATGCCACTTCCGGGCTAAAAGACGGTGGCATAGCCATCATCAATACCAAAAAATCTGTTGCCCAGGTCAAGAAAGATTTTGGTATCGATGCCAAGCTGGCCCTCATTGACGCCGATACAATTGCCCAAGAATCTCTGGGAGTTCTCATCGTCAACACAACCATGATCGGCGCCCTGATAAAAGCCACCGGCGCTATTTCCATAGAATCGGTAAAAGAACCTCTGCAGAAACGTTTTGGGCGTCTGGCAGAGCGCAATATCAAGGCGATGGAAAGAGCCTATAAAGAAACGATAATAGGAGAGTAGCTGGAAATGGCCAAAGCAAAGACGAAGGCAAAACCAAGAACCAAAGGAGAGCTGGGCTGGAAAGAGGTAGAGCTCGGCTTTTTCATCACCGAACCAGGCAACTCGGTCGAAGTCAGGACCGGCGACTGGAAGTCGCGGCGACCGGTGGTCGATTTTAAAAAATGCAATAAATGCACTCTCTGTTACTTCTTCTGCCCTGAGGGGTGCATTGCCAAAACCAAAGACGGGTATTTCGAAGCCGATTTATTCTATTGCAAGGGCTGTGGGATCTGCGCCACAGAATGTCCCAAAGAGGCGATAACCATGGTCGAGGAGGAGAGATAATGGCGAAACGGGAAGGTCTGGAAGTATCGGTGGCGGTTGGCGATGCTGCCATGTTATCTGATGTTGACGTCGTGTCAGCTTACCCGATAACCCCTCAGACACACATCGTGGAGCACCTGGCAGAGCTGGTGGCCAATGGTGAACTGAAAGCTGCCTATATTCCAGTGGAATCAGAACACTCGGCGATGAGCGCCTGTATTGGCGCTTCCGCGGTAGGCGCCAGAACTTTTACCGCCACCGCCGCACAGGGGTTGGAGCTGATGCATGAGGTGCTATATGTTGCCTCAGCGATGCGGTTCCCCATGGTAATGACGGTGGCCAACCGCGCCCTCTCTGCACCCATCAGTATCTGGGGCGACCACTCCGATGCCATGGCGGTCCGGGATACCGGCTGGATCCAGATATTCGTTGAGAACGGACAGGAGGCGGTTGATAATGTCATCTGCGGCTTTCGCATCGGTGAGGATAAAAGGGTCCTGCTGCCGGTAATGATTCACCTCGATGGCTTTGCCCTGACCCATGTTATCGAGCCCATCGAGCTTCCCGACAAAAAGGATGTTGACCAATTCCTGCCGCCTTTTAAGTACCCCCTGCCGCTTGACCCGGAGAAACCGGTCACCATGGGGGCTCTGGGCTCACCATTCATTTACACCGAGGTGAAATGGGGGCAGGAAATAAATCTGGAAAAGGCAAAGAGTGTTACGCTGGAAGTCTGGCAGGAGTTCGATAAACTTTTCGGTCGCAAATATTCGCCGATAGAGCAATACCGGACCGAGGGTGCCAAGACCCTGCTGTTAACTATGGGCAGCTATAGCGAAACGGCAATGGTGGCCGTGGACAAGATGAGGGGCGATGGCAAGGAGGTGGGGCTGCTCAAGCTGCGCCTGTGGCGTCCCTTCCCGTACGAAGAACTCCGGGAAGTGGTAAAGGACGCCGATACACTCATTGTGCTGGACAGGGCCATTTCCTTTGGCGGACCGGGAGGGCCGGTCTGCTCCGAGATAAAGGCTGCCTTGTACGAAGAAAAGAAAAGGCCGCGGATCATCGGCTTCGTGGGTGGTCTGGGTGGCAGGGATATCTCTATGGCTGGTTTCGAGGAAATAGTGAATCGCGGTATTGAAATCGCCCGGACGGGAAGCGAACGAGAATTTGAAATCTATGGAGTGAGGGAATAATGATGGCAACAGCAGTTCATGGACCTGGTGTAATTACTGAGTTGGAGCCCTTCGCCCCCGGACACCGTGCCTGCAGTGGCTGCGGCGAGGCGCTGGCGGTGAGGCTGGCGGCCAAAGCCATTGGCAATAATGCCATTATTGTCAACGCAACTGGCTGCATGGAAGTAGTGGCCTCGCCATTTCCCTATACCTCCTGGCGCATTCCCTGGATCCATACCCTGTTTGAAAACGCGGCCGCAGTGGCCTCTGGAGCCGAAGCCGGCCTGAAGGCGCTGGAGAAAAAAGGGAAACGCCCGGAACGCAACATCAAGGTCGTTGCTTTAGCCGGTGACGGCGGCACCAGCGATATCGGCCTGCAAGCCCTGTCCGGAGCACTGGAAAGGGGACACGATTTCGTCTACATCTGTCTGGATAATGAGGCTTACATGAATACCGGCATTCAAAGGTCCTCGGCCACGCCTTATGGAGCTTCAACAACCACCTCACCCGCTGGCAAAGAGAGTTTGGGACAGGTAACCTGGAAGAAAAATCTGCCCGCGATTGCGGTAGCTCATGACATACCGTATGTGGCTACGGCCTGCCCCAGCTACCACCGCGACCTGATGAGAAAGGTAACCAAGGCAGTTGAAACTCCCGGCCCGGCCTACATACACATTTTATCTGTATGCCCCACGGGATGGCGCTGTGCCACCGACGACGCTATCAAAGTAGGCCGACTGGCCGTGAGGACGGGCATTTTCCCGCTGTACGAAGTTACAAACGGGCAGTACAAAATGAGCCTGAGCCTGACCAAGCTGGAACCGGTGGAAAACTACCTGAAGACTCAGGGCAGGTTCCGCCACCTGACGGAAGATACCATTAAAGAGATACAGGAAAGGGTAACCCGGGAATACAACAAGCTTGTGGAACTGGCCGGCAAGCCAGGCGGGGAAACCTCCTCAGAATAATAAGTATGGTAATATTGTAGTGGCGGGGTGTGGCGCAGCCTGGTCAGCGCGCATGGTTTGGGACCATGAGGTCGGAGGTTCAAATCCTCTCACCCCGACCATTAATCATTTCTAATTAATAACTGCTACATGCTGACTTACAGCACAACGTTCAGCAAAGAAGGTAGCACATAGCAGCGAGCTGGCAGTCCTCCGAGCAGTTCACCATCTGCCTGAAGAAACACCGAGTCGTCCGACCTTATCTCTATCTCCCTGGCCTTTTTCAACGTAACTTTCGGATGGGTCAGATGGGTTCCCCGATACACCCTCGGCAGCGACCAGAGCAGGTCAGGTTTGCTTAAATCGCCAATGACGAGTACATCGAGGAGGCCATCGGAAATATCAGCCTCGGGCGCGGCAAACATGCCGCCGCCTCCGTATTTACCATTGCTCAGCAGGACGGCACACACCTTCTCCTCACTGACCTCACCATCGATAAGCAGAGTCACCGCCTTGTTTTTGTAGAACAGCAGGCTGGATAGCAGCCCGGCGAGATAGGAAGCGGTAGCATTCAGTGTCTTGTACTTCGATGTCGTCGTTCTCACGATTTCAGCGTCAAATCCCACGCCAGCGAAATTGACAAACAGTCGTCTGACCGTCTCGCCACCACTCAAGTACTCAATAACACCCAAATCCACAGCAACCTTTCGCGGGTTTTTAAGGCACTGACAGGCTTCCAGATGCGCCCTTGGTATTCCGATGGTACGGATGTAATCGCCGCCGGTACCGGTACCAATAATGCCAAGCAGGACATCAGCAAGGCTGCCGGTATCGTACAGGCCATTGACCACCTCATTTATGGTGCCATCACCTCCCACCGATACTACCAGTTCGTAGCCCTTGGCCACAGCGTCTTTCGCCAGTTCCCGGGCATGGCCCGGTGCCTCGGTGAGAGCATAATCAAAGCGCAGGTCAAGGCTCTGGAGTCGGGCCATGATGTGAGGCCACTTGCGGGCGGTCTTGCCGGCACCGGCCGCCGGGTTGACTATCAGCCAAGCGTAAGTCAATATTCCCTCTCGAGACCGAGGAAAGTGACAAGTTCAATAATATCAAAAGTATACCACGGAGCGGGCCGGGGGTAAATAGTTTACATAATACTTAAATTGACAGTAATCCGTAAAAACTGTTAGAATGACCCCCAGTAATTGTGCGGTAAGCGGTTGCCAGCTACCATATTTTCATTTAAGAGGTTAAGGCATGGAATCAGTGCGCATTATACCCTGTCTGGATGTTAAGGAGGGCAGGGTAGTCAAAGGGGTAAACTTTGTGAACCTGCGTGACGCCCGCGACCCGGTGGAGGCAGCGGAAGCATATTGCCGTGAGGGTGCTGATGAGCTGGTATTCCTAGACATCCTGGCTACGGTTGAGAACCGCGGTACCATGCGGGAATGGGTGAAAAAGGTGGCCGAAAGAGTGACCATACCCTTTGCCGTTGGCGGCGGTATCAGGAACACCCGGGATATGGAAGAATTATTCGGGCTAGGGGTGACAAAAGTCTCCATCAACACGGCGGCGGTAAAGAACCCGGAGCTTATCAAGCAAGCTGCTGCCGAATTTGGCAAAGACAGGCTGGTGGTGGCCATCGATGGCCATAAAAACCCGGCCGGCAGCAAAGTGCCCCGACTGGAGGTCGTAATCAGAAGCGGCAGCGAGGCTACTGGAATGGACATAGTCGGCTGGGCAAGAAAGGTGGAAGAGCTTGGCGCTGGCGAGATACTCCTCACCAGTAAAGATGCCGACGGCACCGAAGAGGGCTATGACCTAGAGATGACCAAAGCGGTTGCCGAAGCCGTCAACATACCGGTTATCGCCTCGGGAGGCGCTGGCAAGCTGGAACATCTGTATGAAGCGGTAACCATCGGCAAAGCGGCGGCCGTTCTGGCGGCCTCCATCTTCCATTTTGGCGAGATAACCATACCGGAGGCGAAAGAGTACCTTCGCGATAAAGGGATACCGGTTAAGATATAAAAACAAAAGGAGTTCTCAAAAATGAACCTGCAAAGACCAAATGCCAACGATGCAACAAGGTCGGCAAACCGCTCTCGAAATGTCGCTCCAATGAGCGGCATCTGCAGCCGCTGTCTTGACGGCTGTACCGGAAACTGCGAGGTATTTCGGGCTACTTTTCGGGGCAGAGAGCTGATTTATCCCGGACCTTTTGGCGATATTACCGCTGGCGGCGATAAGGAGTATCCAGTTGATTACTCCCACCTCAATATTCAGGGATATGCTCTAGGAGCCAGAGGCTTGCCTTCCAGCGTTGAAGGTAACTCGGATACTGCCATCTTTCCCGCAGTGGACACGGAGACAGAATACGGCTGGGACATAAAAGTTAAAATGAAGCTGCCGGCCTTTACCGGCGCCCTCGGCTCCACTGAGATCGCGCGCAAGAACTGGGAGCACTTTGCCATCGGCGCCGCCATCAGCGGGGTTACACTGGTCTGTGGCGAAAACGTATGTGGCATTGACCCCAAGCTTGAGCTCGACGCAAATGGTAAAGCGGTTTCGGCACCGGACATGGACCGCCGCATTGAGATCTACCGCCGCTACCATCAGGGATACGGCGAGATACTGGTACAGATGAACGTGGAGGATACCAGGCTCGGAGTTGCGGAATACGTACATAATAAGCACGGGCTGGATACCATCGAGTTAAAGTGGGGACAGGGCGCGAAGTGCATCGGCGGTGAAATCAAGGTCGATAGCTTGGAGCGAGCGCTGGAGTTGCAGAATCGCGGCTATATCGTTACTCCCGACCCCTCAAGCCCGATCACCCAAGCAGCCTACAAGGATGGCGCGCTCAAGGAATTCGAACGTCACAGCCGACTCGGCTTCGTCAATGAGGAAGGTTTCTACGCTGAGGTGGAACGTCTGAGAAACATAGGTTTCAAACGCATCACGCTCAAGACCGGCGCCTACAGTCTGCGGGAACTGGCCATGGCAATCAAGTGGGGCGCCAATGCCAAGATTGACCTGCTCACCATTGACGGCTCATCCGGCGGCACTGGCATGAGCCCCTGGCGCATGATGGAGGAGTGGGGCATTCCCAGTCTCTACCTGCATTCCGCTGCCTACGAGTTCTGCAAGAAGCTGGCGGACAAAGGCCAGCGCGTACCTGACATAGCTTTCGCCGGTGGTTTCAGCAGCGAGGATGGCATATTCAAGGCGCTCGCTCTCGGTTCACCATTTGTGAAAGCGGTATGCATAGGGCGGGCAATGATGATCCCGGGCATGGTCGGCAAGAATATTGCCAACTGGATTAAAGAAGGTAAGCTGCCCAACACAGTGAGCCAGTTTGGCTCAACACCGGAGGAAATCTTCGTCAATTACGAAGATGTGATGAGCATTGTTGGTGCCAACGAAATGAAGAACATACCTCTGGGTGCGGTGGGTATATATAGCTACTGCGAAAAGCTACGGATTGGCCTGCAGCAACTGATGGCCGGGGCAAGATGCTTCAATATGCCAGCAATTACCCGCCGCGAGCTCATGTCGCTCACTGAGGAATGCGCCAAGGTAACTGGAATTCCATACCTGATGGATGCTTACCGGGAAGAGGCGATGCAAATCCTCGCTTAAAAGGCAGTTTCAACCCCGGGTTAAAAGGCACAACCTCAAACCTGTTCCAGTTCTATCCTTGTCCTCCGAAAATGCCCATAGTAAAATGTAATGACGCTATAAGGGAGGCAAAATAGAAATGGCACGTTATGAATGTTCAGTGTGTGGATATATTTATGATCCGGCACAGGGAGATCCAGAAGGTAACATCCCGGCAGGAACTCCCTTTGAAAAATTGCCCGATGACTGGGTCTGCCCCGTATGTGGTGCCAGCAAAGACCAGTTCAACAAAATAGACTGAGCTATTTACAATCTGCGACACCAGATATGACATCCGGTTGACCGGATTGTGTCCCTCGTGGATTAGCCAAGTGCCTTCTGGTAGCAGGCCAGTACCTGCTTAGCCACGTTTTCCCAGCTGTATTTCTGGGCAGTGGCAATTCCATTCTGGCTCATCTTTTGTCTTCGGGACTCATCGCCGGCCAGCGACAGCAATGCCTCAGCCAGGCCGGGGACATTCTTCGGCGGCACCAGCAAGCCTTCACTACCGTGGGTCAGCACGCTGGCATACCCCAAGATATTCGAGGCAACCACGGGCGTCCCCACGGCCATAGCCTCAATCAGGACGATGCCGAAACTCTCCCACCCGGTGGCCGGGCAGCAGACGATATCCGCCGTCTTGTAATACCTGGGCAAATCACCATAGGTGGCATAGCCAATGAAAATGACATCCTCTATGCCGCGCCGGGCCACCCGTTTCTCATACTTTTTCCTGAGCCGAATGCCTGGCCCGACGACGAGCAGTCGCGAGTCAGGGATTTCGCGCTTGACCTGCTGGTAGGCATCGAGCAGATAATCAAGGCCTTTGCGCTTCTCCAGCCGACCGATAAATAAGATGTTCAGCTTCCCGTCAAGATACTCCTCAAGTGGCTCGACGTCAGGCCGGAAATGGCCCGTATCAACACCGTTGGGTACGATGCTGTATTCATCGGGGAAGAACTTGTTCACGTAATCCATTGCTGGCTTGGAAACGGCAATCTTATAGTCCAGCCGGCGAAACCACTTCTTCAAAATCAGCTTGCCCAGCGGCGTGCCGAAGTCATACCAGGGTTTGCCGCCGGAGGCATGGAAAGTGCCGATATTCGGGGCATTGGATAGGCGCAGCACGGTGGTGCAGAGCATCGGCATCAGAGGCTCGTGGAGATGAGCGACTTCAAATTTCTCCCGTTCCAGCACCCTCTTAATCCGCGATGACAGCCATGGGGAAAGGGTAATGCGAGCAACCGAACCGCTGACCGGAACCGGTCTGGGCTTGCCGATTGGTATGAGACGCTCACCCAAAGCCGAGACTGCCTTCGAAGCAGGGGCAATGATTTTCACATCATGCCCCATCTTGGTCAGCTGCTCCTCTAAATTGGATATATGATTGCAGACACCCCCGGGATAGGCGAAGTCATAGGGGGAGACCAGCGCTATCTTCATATCTTTATTTTACACCAGTTCTTTTAGCAGAGCACGTACTTCATCTGGTGAATCGAGGCTAAACTTGGCCGCCGAAAGGCCAGGCCTTACCTTTATGGACCACGCCTTCTCCGGCAGAGCCCGGAACAGGTCTTCATCAGTAACATCATCACCGATGGCAAGGACAAAATCCCAGGCCTGACGGGAAAGCCAGTGCTGTGCCGTCGAGCCCTTGTTCAGATTGGCGCTTTTCACCTCCACCACCTTGCTGCCTTCGAGTACTCTCAAGTTGGAATTGGCCGTCAGATTGAGCAGGTCGTTCACTATCTCCCGGATGTGTCGTTCGCTTATTCTCGGGTCAGCCCTGCGGTAATGCCAGGCGAGTGAGTAGTCCTTCTCCTCGATAAGGGACCCCTGAATCCGGTCCACCGCCAGCTGCATTATGGCACGTGCTTCACCTTTCCAGTCATCCGAGAGGCCGGACATCTTGCCCCAATCGCCGCCTTTGACTTTCATCCACACACCATGCTCTGCTACCATCGCCGTCTTCAGGCTGCCAAACCACCGGTCAAGCGTGTTTTTGTCGCGCCCACTGATGAGCACAACCTCATTCCTGGCATCTTTGTTCAACTCGGACAGCAGCTTCAGCAGTTCCGCGTCCGGCTTGGCCTCTTCGGGCGTTTTGGCGAAGGGCACCAGCGTGCCGTCATAGTCCAGCAACAACAACCGCGCCCGGGCTTTCTGTAACTGCCCGGTTAACTCGCGCCTTGTCTTATCGGGCAGCGGTTCGGGCACAGCACCCGTCTCCATCTTTACCGTCTCATGCAATTTATCAATGAAGTCTCCGGCCCAACGGCTGACGTCATAGCGTTTGATTATCTCCTGCATGGCCCGGTTGCGCTCAATCTGCTCTTTTTCCGGCATCGCCAGGGCATCGGCAAAAGCCTGCGCTATTTCCTCGATGTTATTGGGATTGACCATGATGGCGTCTCCCAGTTCCCGGGCGGCGCCGGTGGTCTCGCTGAGAATGAGAACGCCTCTGCCATCTATCTTGGTGGCCAGATATTCCTTCGCCACCAGGTTCATCCCGTCACGCACTGGGGTAATCGGGCATACATCCGCCATCCGGTACATGCCAAGAAGCGCATGATAGGGTATCGGATTGTAGATATACTCCAGAGGCGTCCAGCCAACGGTGCCGAACCTGCCGTTTATGGTGCCCACCATCTCCTCTATTTGCTGCTTTAACTCGGCGTACCGCTGTACCCTGATGCGGGAAGGCCCGATAACCAGAATGAACACCACCTTCTCCCGATACTCCGGATGTTTTTCCAGGAAGAGGCCGTACGCTTCCAGCCGATTCGGGATGCCTTTGCTGTAGTCGAGGCGGTCAACGGAAACGATTACCTTCTTATCGCCCAGCTTCTCACGGAACTTTTTGATTTCCGCGTCCACTTCCGGGCTCCCGGCAATGCTGGAATAGTGCTCGTAGCCGATGCCGATGGGGAAGACATCCGCCTTGGATACGTGGTCGGAGGCCGTAATCCAGCCCATGCCTGTGCTGTAGCCAAGCAGGTTGCGGGTGCTGTTCAGAAAGTGCCAGACATAGTCATGGGTATGAAAGCCGAGCAGATTGGCGCCAAGCAACCCCTCCAGTATTTCCCGGCGCCAGGGCAGAAGGCGGTAGACTTCATAGGACGGGAAGGGTATATGGAGGAAAAAACCGATGGTTGCCCTGGGCAGCCGGTCCCGTATCAGCTTGGGGAGAAGCATAAAGTGGTAGTCCTGCACCCAGAAAATATCATCCTCTTTGGCCACGCTAACGATGGCATCAGCAAAAATCTCGTTAACCCGCTGATATGCCTGCCACAGGACTGGGTCATACTCCACGTAATGCGGAAAGTAATGAAAGAGAGGCCAGATGGTCTGGTTGCAGAACCCGAAGTAGAAATCGTCAACGTCCTTCTCCGAGAGAAACACCGGATAGCAACGCTCTTCAGCCAGCTTATCCTCAATCTCTCTCTCCTCACCTTTTTTAATCTTCTCCTGCTCTATGCCCGGCCACCCGATCCAGAGACTGGGACGGGATTTATAAAATGCGCCCAGCGCTGTGGCCAGTCCACCGAGGCTGGGCTGAAAATTAAGCTTATCACCTTTTCTCTCAACGTTCAGAGGCAAACGATTGGAAATAATAAGCAGTCTTGACATGAATTCCCTCCCTCAGCGCCTTTAATCAAATATTAATAGCATAATCCGCCCGATTTTACAACGATAATCCAGCTTGAAACTACTTAAAATTCACCGGTTAACCAGCCAAGATTGACAGAATTCACGTGATAACTGAAAATTAAAGGATAAAGGAGAACCAGTGAGGAAATCATGAATACAAAAGCTTTACATAAAATAAGTTACGGGCTTTACGTCATAACTTCAAGAAAGAACGACCGCCTGAATGGCCAGATTGCCAATACCGTTATTCAGGTTACCTCCGAGCCGCCAACCATTGCCGTGAGCATCAACCGCCATAACTTGACCTGGGAGTTCATCAAGGAGAGCAGGGTCTTTGCCGTTTCGGTGCTCTGCGAAGATACGCCGTTGATATTCATCGGGCGTTTTGGCTTCCGCTCGGGAAGAGATAGCGATAAGTTCGAGGGGATTGATTACCGGATAGGCGAGACGGGGGCTCCAATAGTCCTAGATAACGCCGTCGCGTTTATGGAAGCCCGCGTAACCCGGGAAATGGATGTGGGCACGCATACCATATTCGTCGGCGAACTGGTTGACGCCGATATCGTTTCCAACAAGACATGCCTGACATATGAACACTACCATCAGGTAAAAGGCGGCAAGACACCCAAGGCAGCGGCAACCTATATCGAAGAGACAAAGGGTGAGAAAAGGTAAAAATCAGTGACTGACAATCCATTGGTGCTCGGCGTTGACCTTGGCGGGAGCAAGATACTGGCCGCGGTAGTCAACGCTAAAGGCGAAGTACTATCAAGCGACCGCCGCACCACGCCGGCAGCAAAAGGACCGGAGGCGGTAATTCAGGCCATGCTCAGTTCTATGAAGCGCGCTATCGACCAAGCGGCTATAAAGGCAGCGGAACTCGAGGCTATCTGCATCGGCGCTCCCGGCCTCTCCAATCCGGAGACTGGTGTTATCTTTACCTCGCCGCACCTACCCGGCTGGAAGGATGTCCCGTTAAGGGAGAGCATCGAGGGAAAAATGGGCGTTAAAACACTGCTGATAAATGACGCCAATGCCGCTGCCCTGGGAGAAATGTACTTCGGGGTGGCTAGGGGAGCCCGCAATTTCATTTACATTACCATAAGCACCGGTATCGGTGGGGGCATCGTAATTGACGGTCAGATATACGCCGGCAGCACGGGTACCGCCGGTGAAATCGGCCATATGACCATTGACAGCAACGGCCCGAAATGTAACTGCGGCAACACCGGCTGCTGGGAGACGCTGGCATCGGGCACAGCCCTAGCGAGAGAAGCCAGAAAGCGCATCAAATCCGGGGCCGAAACATCAATTGTAGACTATGCTGGCGGTGACATCGATAAGGTAAACGCCGAGGCCGTGCATAAAGCCGCCCGGCGGGGAGATGCCCTGGCGAAAGAACTTATCGTCCAGACTGGTTATTATATCGGGGTGGGCCTGGCCAGCCTCATCAATATCTTCAATCCGGAACTGATCATTATCGGCGGTGGCCTGTCCAGTATCGGCGATATGCTGCTGGAACCGGCATACAAAGTCGCTGAAGAGAGGGCGTACCGGGTAGCTTTCGACTCCGTACGTTTTGCCCGTCCCGCACTGGGCAGAAACTCGGGGGTTATCGGCGCCGCTGCCTATGCCTTCCGTAAAATAGAGAAATCGAAAAAATAATATATCCGGAGGTAACATAGCCATTAAACTGTCCAAAAGGCGTACCAAGATAGTCTGCACCATCGGGCCATCGACAGGCTCCGCAGCCGTCATAGAGCGTCTCATCCTTGCCGGAATGAACATCGCCCGGCTGAACCTGTCGCACGGCACCCACCGCGAACATGGTCGGTACATGCAGACTACCAGGGACGTAAGCCAGCGGCTGGGCATAGACGTGGCTATTCTCATGGACCTGCCGGGCCCCAAATACCGCACTGGCAAACTTAAAGGTGGCCAGATAACACTGAAAAACCGCTCACAGGTGGTGCTGACCACAAAACCGGTGGTCGGGGATGCCGAAGTCATACCGGTCAACCTGCCCAATCTCCCCCGGGATGTAAAAGCAGGAGACCTAGTGCTGCTTGACGACGGTGCCATGCAGCTCAAGGTACTGGAGACAGACGGTATCGAGGTTAGGTGCAGGGTAATTGCTGGTGGCGTGCTTACCGAAGGGAGGGGAGTGGTGGTTCCGGGGATGCGCATATCAGAGCCGTTTCTCACCGATCCGCTGAAGGAAAACCTCCTCTTCGCCATCGGCAAAGAACCGGAATATATCGCTCTCTCCTTTGTCAGCAGTGCCGACGATGTGAGGGCAATCAAAGATATGCTGCACCAAAACAATGCCGATATACCCATTATCGCCAAAATAGAGCGGGGAGACGCGGTCGGCCAATTCGACAGCATACTGGCAGCCAGCGATGGCATTATGGTGGCACGCGGCGACCTGGGTGTGGACATTCCGCTGGAACGGGTGCCAATGGTACAGAAGGAAATAATCCAGAAATGCAACTATGCCGGCAAGCCGGTCATCGTTGCCACGCAGATGCTGGAGTCAATGATAAGCGCAGCACGCCCCACGCGCGCCGAAGTGACCGATATCGCCAACGCCATATTCGATGGTGCTGATGCTACCATGCTTTCGGCAGAGACTTCCATCGGCAAATACCCACTGCAGGCAGTTAACATAATGGCCAAAATCGCTCAGGAAGCAGAAAACAAGCTGCCCTATGACCGGATACTGATGGAGAGGGGCCATCATCTGGAGCACAAGACCGATGAACTGATAAGCTACAGCGCCTGCCACACCGCTTACAGCCTGAAAGCAAAGGCCATCGTGGCCTTCACCCGGTCGGGCAGCACTGCGGGGAGGGTATCCAAGTATCGTCCCAGGATGCCCATCCTGGCCATCACCCCCGACAGTGACGTGTGCCGGCGGTTGCTGCTTCTCTGGGGCGTCTACCCCATACGGATACCCGAGCAGAAATCCATAGACGCGCTTTTTGCCACTGGCGTACGTCTCGCCAAGGAAATGAAGCTAGCCAAATCCGGTGACCTGATTGTCATTACCGGAGGCATACCCATCGGCGTGGCGGGCTCCACCAACCTGCTCAAGGTGGAGAAGATAACCTGAACGCCGAAATATATTGCAAATAGGCCTGGCGCTACTCCTTCGCCTTTCCCTGCCTAGCCACGGCGGCTGTGGCCTTCGCCACCTGCTCAGGGTCACCGAGATAGTAGCTTTTAATCGGCTTCAGTTCTCCGTCCAGTTCGTAGACGAGCGGAATGCCAGTCGGGATATTCAGCCTGACAATGTCATCATCGCTGATGTGGTCAAGATATTTGACCAGCGCCCGCAGACTATTGCCATGCGCCGATATGAGCACCCGCTTTCCGAACTTTATCGTCGGCGCCAGCACCTCATGCCAGTAGGGGAGAAAGCGCTCAACGGTGTCCTTTAAGCACTCCGTGAGCGGAATATCTTTCCTGTCCAAGTCCGCGTATATGGGGTCATTTCCAGGATAGCGCTCGTCCGTTTCCTCCAGGCTGGGTGGCCTGATATCGTAGCTCCGGCGCCATATCAGGACCTGCTTTTCCCCGTATTTAGCCGCCGTCTCTGCCTTATTCAGTCCCTGCAACGCTCCGTAATGCCTCTCATTAAGCCTCCAGGAGCGATACACCGGTATCCACATCAGGTCCATCTCGTCAAGGACAATCCACAGCGTGCGTATGGCACGTTTCAGCACCGAGGTAAAGGCCACATCAAAGGTGTAACCCTCCTCTTTGAGGACCTCACCGGCCTTCTGCGCCTCTTTGATGCCCCTCCGGGAAAGGTCGACGTCCGTCCATCCGGTGAACCGGTTCTCCTTGTTCCAGATGCTCTCGCCATGCCGCAAAAGCACAAGCTTTATCACACTCAGCACCTCCTGAAAAACGTCTCCATTATATCATATGCCTGTGCCTGCATTTGCATTCTGCATTTGCATTCTATGTGTGAACAGCCTACTTTAATACCCTGGTCTGCTTTCTCTTCACCAATTCCCAATCAATATCATAGCCGAGGCCAGGTTTCTCCGGGGCATAGACCAAACCCTGGCGATCAACCTCAATATCATTAACGAGGCCATATTTCTGGGCGGCTTCCGGCAACAGCACCTCGAAATACTCACAGTTGTTAACCGCCATGGTCACGTGGAGATTCGCCACGTTGTTCAGCGAATTGCCAGCGTGGTGGATCTCACACTTCATCCGAAAGGCCTCAGCCAGGTGACATATTTTGACCAGCGCGGTTATGCCGCCCTTCAGCCTGACATCGCCGCGCAGAATATCGGTAGCTCCCTGAAGAATGAACTGGGTGAGTCCGTATAGGCCACCTGGAGAATATTCCGTGGCCAGAATTGGGATATCGAGTTTCTGTCTCAGCTTAACGCAGTTGTAAATATCGTCTTCAGGTAATGGGTCTTCATACCAGTAGTAACCAAGCTCCTCAATGGCGCGCCCCACACGCACCGCATCCTCATAACCATAGGCCCAGCATGAGTCAAGCATGAGCACCATATCATCGCCGACGGCTTTGCGGACAGCCCGGCATATCTCAACATCTTTGTTGGGAACGGCATGGGGGTGAATTTTGTAGGCTTTCCAACCCTGAGACTTATAAGACAAGGCTTCCTCGGCATAATCCTGTGCGGTTGGCATAAAGGCTGAACTGGCATAGGCCGGCACACTCTCACGGCAGGTGCCCAGCAAACGGTGTACCGGCATGTTGGCCGCCTTACCGGCGATATCCCAGAGAGCTACATCTAAAGCGCCAATGGCTATAAGAGAGGCAAAACGGTTGCAGTGCCACAATTCATGCCACAGCCGGCCGACATCCAGCGGATTCTGACCGATGAGAACCGGCTTCAGATAGGTGAGCAAGGGGCCAGCATTATCGACGGCGCTCCGCATCGCCGAACCCATGAAGGAATACCCTTCTATACCCTCATCAGTGCTGACGGTTATTACCGCAAGTTCTTTCTCGCCGCCGAAATCCACCGCCTGTCCGGCGTATTTACCCTTCGGTATCGACCAGGCGACCATGGTCAAGGTTACATCGGTAATTTTCATCTATCTCTCCTTCATCGAATAGATAAGCAATCAATATTAATTTAATATATCACCCCATTATAACGCCAGTTTCAAGGTGGTGCTCAATGCACCAATTAGTCAGAACGCGATTATAGACGCTTGCTCGATAATTATAGTATAATCAAGCCGGCGAGCGGGAGTAACTCAGCTGGCAGAGTCCCTGCCTTCCAAGCAGGTTGTCGCGGGTTCGAGTCCCGTCTCCCGCTCCATAAATTTGAACAATATTTACAGGCGAGGATCCCACTCGTCCAAGATATCCCTAATTTTAACCAAACCCTCAATAAATGCCTCCTGTTTGTCGCTTTCCCTTTTAGCTCTATTTACATCCTGGTTAATTCTACAGGTCACCTCATTTATCAATATAAGGATTTCACTCAGGCTTTTTCGGTGATTCACTCCCGGTGAGGGATTTCTTTCATATTTAAGCTTGGCATTGGACAGTTTGCCAAGCTCCGATATTATCTGCCAGATTTTGGCTGAGTTATAAGGATAAACTATTTCACTTTCATACTCTCTATTCAGTTTTTCTATCCGTCGATTCAAATAATGGATTTTGCACTGTTCTATCACGCCTTGAGCTATCCTTCTTAAATGGAACATAAGTTTTCCTTTTCCCGCATCAAGCACCCAAGTTCAAATCACTCTTATTAACTCTTCCAGCTTTCAATCTTGTCACAGTTTAAGCATTTCTGGCTGCATATGGTACAGTTCATGCCACAGGGAGCAAGCAAATGGGAGCAATTGATGGCATGCCTTTCCTCTCAGTATTATTGTCCGGTTGATTCCGTGCCATATGGAGGTACTATGCGGTCGATGACCTGTTCCCCGGCGCCTATCTCGTTGCCATTGCCGACGACACATCTTCTGAGCACTGCACCTTCACCAATCTTGACACCGTGCCATAGCACCGCTTCCTCCAGAACTGCGGCATTACCAATGGCGCAATCAGCATCAATAACCACCGGCCCCTTCAGGCACACTCGCTGACCGATGCGGCTCCGGCGAGCAATGACCACCGGCCCACTAATCTGCACCGAAGGGTCAATTACAGTGTCTTCCGCACAGTACAGCCCGTTTTCCCTGGGGCTCCCAATGAGACTCGGCTTGTTCTTCGACAGTAAAAGGTCGCGGTTCAGGCACAGGTACTTTTCCGGTGTTCCCATATCAAACCACTGGCCATGGAATCGATATCCACACATGGTTTCACCCAATTCGAGGAGGCGCGGGAAAAGTCCTCGTTCAAACATATAATACGTATTTTTCGGCACCTGCTGCAGAACTTCCGGCTCAATGAGGTAAACTCCAGCATTTATCCAGTTGGTAGTCACCTCATCAGGAGCCGGCTTTTCCATAAACCGCCGTATTCTACCGTCATTATCTGCTTCGACGACGCCAAAGGCACATGGATTGTCCACCCATGTGAGCGCGATCGTCGCCTTGGATTTTCGCTTCCGATGGAAGCCGTGCATCGCGGCAATGTCAATGTCGGTAAATATGTCACCGTTGAGAACGGCGAACGTGCTATCAAGATACTGCTCAGCATTTTTCACCGCTCCGGCCGTGCCGAGCGGACTGTCTTCCAGAGTATAGTGCAGACGCACTCCCAGCCGACGGCCATTACCGAAATAGTCTTTGATAACTTCGGGCAGGTAGCTTAAAGCCAAGATTATTTCCGTGATGTCGTACTTCTTGAGATAGCATATCGTGTGCTCCAGAAACGGATGATTAAGTACCGGCAGCATGGGTTTAGGAATACCATCGGTGAGCGGTCTCAGTCTCAATCCCTCACCGCCAGCAAGGATAACCGCTTGACGCAGGGTATCAGGCTTTTGCAACTCAATTAAACCCGGGTGAACTTTTCCATTAGATTACTACGAGATAGAACGTTCGTCAAGTTTGCCACCAGAAGCAATTCCACAGGATATAACTTGACAACAGATGATATCGGTGGTATTAAGAGCTTGAAGGAGGTTTATCATGCCTACATTTGACTCGCTGGCTACAGAGTATGATGCATGGTTCGATGGCAAGGGCAAGCTCCTTTTCGAGATGGAAGTCAGAGCCTTCCGTGAAGTACTACCGCTGCTGCCGAAACCATGGCTGGAAATAGGGGTGGGGAGCGGCCGTTTTGCTCAGGCACTGGGCATAAAGACAGGCATTGACCCATCGGCAAGTCTGCTGGAAATGGCCATAAAGCGGGACATCACTGGATATCTGAGCAGGGGAGAGGCTATGCCTTTTGCCACAGGAAGCTTCGGCACGGCATTCCTCATCGTCACGTTCTGTTTTCTGGATACGCCAGCGGAAGCATTAAGAGAAGCGCATCGCATACTCATTGCTGAGGGAAAGCTCGTTCTCGGAGTGGTGTTAAGGGAGAGCCCCTGGGGTCGGTACTACCTGCAAAAGAAGAAGGAAGGACATCGATTCTACAAACATGCCCATTTCTTCCGCTATCAGGAGATAGATGACCTGTTGTCGCAGTCCGGCTTTGCCATCGAGAAGACTATTTCAACCCTGTTTCAGAAACCAGAGGAGGTTAATAAGATAGAGCTTCCGCAGGAGCATTTTCATCCTGATGCCGGCTTCACCATAATCGTGGCGAAAAAACTTCCTCATTAGAATAGCCTGCGATCACAGCGTCTTTGCCTTGACAGTTATCGAGCGGGCGACTTAAAATAACCCTAGCACTGTCCAGAATTCCACTATCTTCCTTAGAAAGGGGGAAATATAGTTATGGCACAGGAGAGGCCGGTTAAAATCAAAGTCAATGAAATCCAGCAGGTTTGCGTTGTGGTCAAGGACCTGCAGAAAACAATAGAAGCTTACTGGAACATTCTGGGTATTGGGCCGTGGGCGGTATTCGATTTCGGCTCTGAGAGAGTGCCCAATTTTACGTACTACGGCAAACCGGCCTATGCCAGGTACCGGGGGGCGATAGCCCAGTGCGGGCCGATTGAGCTGGAGCTATTTGAGACCATTGATGGAGCCTCGGTGTACCAGGACTGGATTGACCAGCACGGCGAGGGCCTCCATCATTTAAAATTCGTCCCAGAGGATGTGGCAAAGACGGAGAAAATACTGAACGATATGGGCTTCCCAACGGTCGTGGGTGGAGGCTCGGGAGGCTACCGCTTTGCCTATTTCTATATCAAGCCGCTGCGTTGTTTCTGGGAGATAAGCACGCGAAATCGGAGCGATGGCCCGCCAGCGGGAGCAACTTACTATCCTGAAGACCCGAAGGCAGAAAGCCCGGCCAAAGTCAAGATATCCGGCATCAAGCAGGTTGGCATTGTGGTCAAGGATGCAATAAGTACGGCGGAAAATTACTGGCAGATTCTTGGTATCGGCCCCTGGGAGATCAGAGATTGGGGCAATCAGGCGCTGTGGGATCGGACCTATATGGGCCGACCGGGCTGGGGCCGCGAGAGACTGGGCCATGCCTACCTGGGTGACCTAGAGCTGGAGCTGGTTCAGCCCGTGGAGGGCGAATCGGTATATCAGGACTGGATTGATCAACACGGAGAGGGAATCCACCACCTGAAATTCCTCTGCGATGACATCGATGAAGTTACCAGACTGCTGAACGAACAGGGGTTTCCCAGCATCCAGAGCGGCCATTTTGGCGACCCCAAGGAGAAGGCCGGAGGCTTCAACTACATTGATATTCCGCCGCTGCACTGCATATGGGAACCGGTACACAAGCCGAAGAGTTTGCCCATAGAGCCGGTGGCTCGCGTTCCGGCAAAATAGAAGTTACTACCTTAATTAATAAAATAGGAATTTATTGCCTATTGGAGCCTAGTTTTATCAGCTCCTTAAAGAGGTTATGCCACGGGCTCGTAGCTCAGCGGCAGAGCGGCCGGCTCATAACCGGTTGGTCGTAGGTTCGAATCCTGCCGAGCCCACCATAAATATCAATGAGACTCATCAGTTCGCGTTATGCCTGAAGCAATGATTACTGGAGTCGGCGTTGACGTAACCAGCCTGGTCTGTGGTACAGAAAGGATGTATATTACTGAAATGGAGCAAAACCAGTGTCAAATTTTGATTGTAGGCGCCGGTATCACCGGACTGACCATTGCTCGTGAGCTTATCCATCGGGGAATAGGGAATATTGTGATTCTGGAAAAGGAGCATACCCTTGGCCTACACGCCAGCGGGCGTAACAGCGGTGTCCTCCATGCCGGGATGTACTACACCCCCGACACGCTGAAGGCCAAGTACTGCGTTGATGGCAACCGTCTGATGAAGGAATTCTGCCAGCAAAAGAAACTTACATTACACGAGACGGGCAAGGTCATCCTGGCCACCGGCCCTGTCCAGATTAAAGCATTATATGAATTGAAACGCCGCGCCGACCTGTGCGGGGCCCGCGCTTCAATTATTGATAACAAGAAGCTGCATGAACTCGAGCCATACGCCGCGGACAGCGAAGAAGCCCTGCACTCGCCGGACACGGCAGTGATAAAACCCTTAGAGGTGCTGCAGGCACTGGAAACAGAGCTGATAGAATCGGGGAAGGTCGTCGTTTACTACGGGGTAAACTACCAGGAACTCGCCGGAGATAACCAGGCACGAACATCAAGGGGCGTCATCAGGTTTGAAAAGCTGATAAACGCCGCCGGTGCCTACGCCGACCACATTGCCCATCAGTTTGGCTTGGCAAAGGAATACGAATTATTGCCTTTCAAAGGCACTTACAAGCAGGTTGCCCATGACAGGTCATTCCTGGTCCGGAGCAACATTTATCCTGTTCCCGACCTGCGAACCCCTTTCCTGGGTGTCCATTTCACCAAAAGTGCCGACGGTGAAGTGCTGGTGGGGCCGACCGCCATGCCAGCCTTCGGGCGAGAAAACTACGGCATTTTAAGCGGGTTTGGCCGGGAAACATTGTCCATTCTGCTGCGGGATTCCATACTCCTGTTCACGAACCCTTCCTTCCGGCAGGTCGCCCGAACCGAGCCCAGGAAGTACCTCAAGAGGTTCGTCTTCAAAGAGGCTCGAAAGCTGCTGCCGGAACTGAAGCCGCAGGACATCACCGAGTCGGACCACGTGGGCATACGTCCCCAGTTAATCCACTGGCCCAGCAAGCAACTGGTCATGGACTTTATCGTGCTCAAGGAAAAAGATTCCCTGCACATACTGAACCCGATATCGCCGGCGTTTACCACCTCACTTGCCTTTGCCAGAGACATGGCCGACCAGTTGCTGGAGTAGTATTTTACATAATCATTGATATTTTCAGGAGGAAGTGAACCATGAATAAAGTACTGTTGATATGGAACATAGCGATAACCATAGCCCTGGCCATGGTGGTCATAAGCGGCTGCAGTTCGCTTGACCCGCAGTATTCCAGTATGGCCACCGAGGTGAAAAACAACCGGGCACTGATAGAGCAGGTAATCAATCTGGCCAATAGCAATAGAGCAGCGATCAACAGTAACACCACGGCCATCACCAAAAACACGGTGATGATTTCCAACGTGCAGAGCAGCACGCAGGTAGCCATTGCGGCATCGGAAGCCTCGCTCAAGCAATTCGTTCAGACATATGTTGCTTCGCAGCAGTAATTACCATATTGAATATTTACGCTGGTTGGGGATATATTAGCGGCGTTCCGGCTAAAGGCTGGAACCTTGTGCCCCTTTTAATGAAGATTAATATAATAGAATATATAGGCAGGCAGCGTCTTAGTGGAATTCAAAGACTGCCTCCATCAGGGTCTTGACATTTTAAATATCAGCATTACAATAAACTCACACTAACTTAATAGCTTGAGGGATTTTATGGATAAGAAAGAACCTTTAGCACTTGAAACTCCTGCCATGAAAATTCAAGAACAATATACTGAACTTTTAAAGCAAATTAAAACTGAGGCCGATTGGTTGGAAATGCTTAAAACAAGCATAGAACATTACGATTATGCCAGAAAAGGTATTGAAATGCTGCAGAAAAGAGCAAAAAAACCCAAGGATAGCGATATTGCAGAAATCGCTCATATAATGCAGATTTCATTGCTGGGAATACTAATTTCCCGAATAGGAAAAGACCTATCGGATTGTAATGAGAGATTGTCTAATTTAGAAAAAATTTTCAAAACCGTAAAATGGTAATTAAAACCTATTTTTACATACATAGATAGGGGCGGGTAGCGTGCCGGCTAAAGCTTTCGCTTTTACTATTTTAATTATGGTTATATTTATTACCAAACTCTTACCACATTTTCACCAAAATATTCATCTCCTTTCAGTAAAATATGTATTTGCTAGAGGGAAAATGTAAAAAGTATGAAGCAGGATTAATACAAGGGAAACAGGTTAAATGGTTAAAATATCTAATGATTACAAGCAGCGGCTGAGCCTGCTCATTCAGGAGGAAGGGGACAGGATAAGGAAAGAGGCGGAGCAGGAAACAACCAAGATTATCACTAAAGCCAGAAATGAATACAAAAAACGTCTAAGCCTTTTCCTTGAAGATGAAGGCGAGAAAATAAGAAGACAAGCACAACGGGATGCGGCCGATATTATTGCCAAAGCCCTGGAGGAAAGGGAGCACATTATCACAGAGGCCAGAAACGAGGCTCAGATTCAGTCGGAGCAAGTCATCGGAGAGATTAAAAGTCAAGCTGAGCAGGAAGTGGCCGATTATGTGACGCAATCGAAATCGAGAGCTGAAGCAGTAGCTAACGAATTCAGGGACGAAGCTAAGAGGAGGGCCGAACAGGAGGCAGATGACATCATTGCCAAGGCAAACAAGCAAGCTAAACAGGAGGCAGATGACATTATTGCCAATGCAAACAAACAAGCCGCCCAGGTTGCTTCGGAAGCTATAAAAAGTATAAGGCAGCGAGCGGAGCAGGAAAAACAGCAAGAAGTGGAACGTATACTCAATAACGCCAAACACGAGGCAGGTGAAATTATTGCGAAGGCGAAGCAAGAGGCGGAGGATAAGATAAGTGATTTAAGAGCTGATATGATGAAGGAGGCTGAAGAGAAGGCCAATGTGATTATTACCGAGGCGAAACAGCAAGCATCTCAGCTTGTCAACCAAGCAATTGAGACGGGGAAAACTAGAGGAGAAGAAGAACTGGCCAAGGTTATGGCTGAGGCAGAGCGCAAGGCAGAATGGGAGGCAGCTGAAATCATCGCTGATGCCAAGCAGAGGGCAAGGCAGATCATCAACGAGGCGCAAAATAGAGCGAAATAGTAGCCATAGATTCCGGCAGTGAGCTTCGTTTAACTAGATAGGAACTGCTTTGGATCGCCCTTCAGACCTTTTAGTTGTTTCCGATAGCGGTCAGCTCTTATTTTCCGCCTTCTCTATTAGCCATAGATTAAAAGCTGGGAAATCAATCCTCTTATTTTTCGGTGCAGCCATTAAGGCTTTATAATACTCTTCCAAGTACATACCACGCATTTCTTTATAGTTTAATCCTAATAGAAGACATATTACCTGGTCGTCAACAAGGTCCAACCAACTATGTCTACATCTGATAGCCAGATTGCGTTTCCAGAAATTTTTTGGCTTCTTATCTAATCGGGCATTAATGTCCTTTTCAAACTCGCCAAGCCGCTTGTCGAGCAGCTTATACGCTTCCTCAAACGACCAATGAACACCAGAAGCAACTCCAGTAGGTTCTTCCATCTTTTTAGACATACGCCTATAGCTGTCAGTTCTCATTGTCCTCTTTATTAATAATTTACCTATCATTTCTCTACTTCTGGAATTCCATTTTTGTTAATTCACATTAAAATTATATCACAACTTTCACATTCTATAGTTAACATATTGTCAATTTAATAATTCATTATTTTTATAGGTTTACTTTTCCTGATAGCAGGGGGCCATTTATATAATGTAATCATTTTACTCATGGCAATATACTAACAATCCGCTTTTAACATCCTTATTATATGAAAAACGCCATAACCCCTTTACAGGATTATGACATTATGTCAGCAAAAAATTATAAGGCGTCAGGGGAGTGTTTTTGCTTCCACACTCGCAATCTTACATAACATATATAGTGCGGCCCATCCAGATTTCGATTGAATCTTGACATAAAATATTATAATATATTATGACAACTGTTCTTAGGAGCGCCAATTGTTTGATGACCCTAAAATAATAGCAGATATACTACATAGACTAAGGGTTCTAAATCCTAAACCTAAGCCGAAATATAACCCCACTCCAAGTAGATTGCGTGCATCATTGTCCACTAAGGAGTGGGCGAAAAGGAATCCAGAAAGACGCAGATTACTAGTAAAACGTTATGAAAAGAGAAAGCCAGAACTTAAACAAGCACGTAAGGCAAAATATAGAAGTAGGCTTCGTAACGCTGGAGGTTCTTTTACTCATGAACAATGGGAGGAAAGAAAAAAAGAATTTGGTAACCGATGCGCATACTGTGGCAAAAAAAGTAAATTACTAACGCCTGACCATTACATTCCATTATCTAAAGGAGGCACTAATTACATAGATAATATTGTTCCAGCTTGCCCGCAGTGCAATCGTACAAAATGGAACAAAGATCCTTCCAAATTTGATTTTCCTCGAAAAACTCAGATGTTATTTTCAATACTCTATAAAGATAAGAAAGATATAAATGAAATAGAATAGAGATTATGTTAATCCGCTTTTCCTTCATCGCCTGTCTTAGTCTTAATTCTTTTACCCAATTCATTGAGGTATTGCGCAACATGGTGATATAGGGTTAACACAGACCGGTAATTTTATCCAGATACTCGCTCGCGTAAATCTCCAAAAACTCAACCGACCATAAACCCCTTGAATTTATTATAAATAAAAAACCATTCAAAAAGAATTTAAGGGGCCTAGATTTTGATTACAGTGCGTCATTTTTGGAGGGTTTTAGATGGTGGCGGCGGGGTGAGAAATTTGCTGGCTTAGCAACGCCATCAGGTCAGTTAGCCCCCATTTTCTGGTTGCCGATATCATCACCGCATTTTCTCCGGCGGACTGTCCAGATAAATATGCGACGGCACTTTCCTCATCCCATGCCCGGTCGCTGGCCAGCAAAAGGTCGATTTTGTTCAGCGCGGTTATCCGGGGCTTGCCGGACAGGTTGAGGTCAGCCAGTATGTCCTCCACGGTCTGGCACTGCTCGGCGGCATCCGGCGATGACAGGTCAACCACATGCAGCAGCAAAGCCGCTTCATCAAGTTCTTCCAGCGTGGCCCGGAATGCGGTGACGATGGCCGGCGGCAGCTTGTGGATAAAGCCGACGGTATCCGTTACCAGTATTGTTTGCCCGTCCGGCAGCAGCAGGCGCCTGGTGGTCGGGTCCAGCGTGGCAAATAGTTTATCCTCGGTGAAAACGCCGGCCTGGCAGAGGGCGTTGAGCAAGGTGCTCTTTCCCGAGTTGGTATAGCCTACCAGGGACGCCACCGGTATACCGCTCTTCAACCTTTTCTGGCGGTAAAGGGCGCGGTGCCTCCTTACCTCTTCGATTTTTTCTTTCAGACGATGGATTTTGCGCCTTATAAGTCGCCTATCGGTTTCCAGCTGCGATTCTCCAGGTCCTCGCGTGCCGATGCCGCCCCCAAGCCTTTCCAGATGGCTCCATTGCCCAGCCAGTCGAGGCAGCAAATACTGGTGTTGCGCCAGTTCCACCTGCAGCTGTCCCTCACGGGTATGGGCACGCCGGGCAAATATGTCCAGGATCAGCGCCACACGGTCGATAACTTTAACCTGCAGTGCTTCTTCCAGGTTGCGCTGCTGCAGCGGGGTCAGCTCATCGTCAAGGATAACGACATCGTAACCGGTCTGGTTCTTTTGTGCGATTAACTCTTCCAGCTTTCCCTTGCCAACATAATGCGTCTTTGAGGGCGATGGCAGTTTCTGGATAATCTGGCCGACCACACTTGCCCCGGCAGTACCGGACAGCAGTGCCAGTTCCTTGATTGATGCTCTGGCCGACCACCTGCCCGTGGTGCCTTTTGACTCCACCGCCACCAGAAAAGCCCGTTCCGGCGCGTTCTTGGTAAGAACTGTACCCCTCGTGATAACTCCTTTATGTCAACTTACTCTCTAGCCATTCACCGGCGAGTACTGCGCCAGTTCGCCAACCGGGACAGCCCTTTTACCAGTGCTGCATCCGGTATGGTCAGGGATAATCTCACATATCCCTCGCCACTCTTGCCATACCCTACACCGGGAGTGACCGCCACTCCTACCTGGTCCAGCAGGTCAGCGGTAAAGTCCATAGAGTTATAGCCTTCCGGTACTTTCGCCCAGATATAGAGGCTGGCCTTCGGTGGTTCCGCCTTCAGCCCGATATCGTTCAGCACTTCAATAATCAGGTCGCGGCGCCTTTCATAAATGGCGTTATGCTCATGAATGCAGTCCTGAGGCCCATTCAGTGCCTCGATGGCGGCGTACTGAATCGCCTGAGGTATTCCAGAGTCCAGGTTCGACTTCAGCCTCATCAGTGCGTTTATCATGGTGGCATTGCCCACGGCCATCCCGATGCGCCAGCCGGTCATATTGTAGCTCTTAGAAAGCGAATGGAATTCCACCCCAATATCCATGGCCCCGTCCGCCTGCATGAAGCTCACCGGCTGATACCCATCATAAGCGACCTCGGTATAAGGGCCATCATGGCAGACCACCAGGTCATGCTGTTTGGCAAAGTGAACGGCCCGGTTGAAGAACTCAAGGTCAGCCACGGCGGCGGTAGGGTTATTGGGGTAGTTTATCCACAGCAGCCGGGCTTTTTCCAGAACATCCTTCGGGATGGCATCAAGGTCAGGCAGCCAGTTGTTCTCCTCCCGGAGTGGCAGGTAATACGGCTCACCGTCAGCCAGCAGAGCACTCACCGAGTATACCGGATATCCCGGGTCAGGCACCAGGGCGATGTCTCCGCTACCGATGAAGCAGAAAGCAATATGGCCGATCCCTTCCTTGGACCCTATCAGCGGAAGTACTTCTTTATTCGGGTCAAAGGAGAGGCCAAAGCGCCGTTCATACCATTGTGCCACGGCACGGCGCAGCTGCGGCAGGCTATCCGACTCCGGGTAGCGATGGTTTGCCGGGTCGCGGGCCGCCTCACAAAGGCGATCGATGACGTGTTTTGGCGTGGGAATATCAGGATCACCAATGGCGAAACTGATAACCTCTTCGCCTCTGGCCTTCTTTTCGGCGATCTTACGACTGATTTCAACAAACAGATATGGCGGTAGTTTTTCCACACGTTTGGCTAACC
>SMTZ1_10001094_pt1 | contig 26716 bp, 22 predicted proteins | sample DeeMarSWOR136_30_FD_25667 | JGI IMG/M metagenome (IMG submission 25667)
TCGTGGCAACGAATCAAAATCTCCAAACCCTTCAGGAGTCAGGGAAGTTCCGCAAGGACCTTTATTACCGGCTCCGCGCCCATCATATTCATATTCCTCCCCTTCGCGATCGCTATGAAGATATACCCGTTCTCGTGAACCACTTTCTGGAAAAGGCATCCAAAATCCTCGGCAAAGAGAAACCCGCTCCGTCTGCCGAGCTGCTCAGCTTGCTTGCGACCTATCCTTTCCCCGGAAATATCAGAGAACTCGAATCCTTGATTTTCGATGCGGCAACAAGCTGTAAATCCGAAAAGCTTCCCTTCGAACCCTTCAGGTCATATATCCGTCAGGGGGAGCCTGCCATTAAAGCAGAAGCCACCGGACAACCCGATGCGGCGTCCACTCTTAAGGGAAAAATAGAGACCATCTCTCATGCGACGGAGAAACAGATGATCATCGATGCCTTAAACAAAAGCAACCAGAATCGGACGAAAGCAGCCAAGCTACTGGGCATCAGCCGCCGCACCCTCCAGAACAAGATCAAAGAATACGGCCTGTAATTCACCTCTGCGCAATCAAATTCACATGTGAAGCTTACTTCTGCGAAAGCTCATTCCCACCTGTGTGAACCCCTTGCAGCACCGTCGTTTGAATAATCCGAACAATTTCCGCACGTTAAGAAATCAAACATTTCTGCCAATCCCATCGGCACGGCCTTTGCTCTATAGATTTCAAGTCATCGCACTAAAATCTGTGACCACATCCATCTGAGTCACAAGGTGGTCCGTAGAAAGGAGGAAAAAATGAAAAAAAGAAAGGCAAAAAGAATGTGGATGCTGTTTGGAATGGTTACCCTCGTGCTTGTTTTCTTCTCATCGGAGGCATTTCCATGGGGATTTGCCACCCATGCTTACATTAACGATCATCTGGGTAAGAGAAGGGGTTGGGGCAATACAAATGAGATCTATGGTGGGATGGCCCCTGATGTGTTCAATTATTTATTCGATTTTCCAGAGTATATGACCTCTCTGACTGAGGAAACACACGCAAATTTCATGAAAGTATGGGAGGCAGCAAGATGGGGAGTACAAAAGTCCCTCGCCTATGGCTTCGTAGCCCACAGCGTATCGGATTTTACAGCTCACCAAGAAAACGGGTATGCCATGGTAAAGGCAAAGGAATTATTGAACATGGATCTTCCCCCAGAGCTGGCAGACCCTATTAATATGCTTAAACAACTCGTTGAAGACGAACGAATATTAATAGAGATGTTCCACATCGTTGTAGAAAACGCTGTAGATATCCTCATCAAGAGAAACGATGATCATCTCATTGGCAAGAAGATCACCGCCGCGGCCTTGAGCCGCAGTCCTCAACTCCCCCGCCTCCTGGTGAGGGCATATGCTGCGGACTTTGCTGCTAACCCTGATTTCGATATCAGTCCTTTCGAAGCCTCCGCATTCATTCGCTTTGCAGAGAAAGAGTTCAGAAAGTCGATCGTTTTCTATGGCCTGATCTTCAAGCAGGACGAGCCAACGGCAATTCGGCTCATTTCGGAACAGACAGCAGACGCCGGTATCGCTTACCTTAGTCTGTATGGGATCGATCTTAGCAGCCTTTTCCAAGATGAAGAAGACCTCATTCAATTGATCGTCGCGCTTACAAACGTGGCGATCTCGATTTGTGGGGATTATCAAAGCATAATAGACGACACCATCAATTTCGTGGATCAATGGCTTGAGGCAAACGATGTCTGTTATTGATATCCGTCTGTCCTCTTATGTGACAAGACCATATAATCGCCGAATGTCCTGCTCTCGAAAAGTCCGATGACGAGGTGGATCTATTAAAAATAGCACGCATAACGGATATGTCCTCTAAGAGGTCCAGAGGAGGTACAAAGATGAAGAAGACAAAATTATTTTTGTTGGTGGTTTGCTCCCTGTTGCTCTTCCCAACCTTTGCACGAGCGGAATGGTTTTTAGATTTCTATGCTGGAAGAGCCATGCCTAAAGATACAGACGTCGACGCATCCATAGCCTCTTCCGGGCTGGGATTTGTTACTATTACAAGCCATAGTCAACGAGTTGATTTCGATCCATCTTTCACCTTTGGTAGCCGATTCGGTTATTGGCTTGATGCATTCCCTTATGTCGGCTTTTCCTTGGACTTATCTTACTTCGAAGCAGAGGATGAGAACGTAGATATAAATGCCATTCCATTATCATTAATGCTGATGCTTCGCTGGCCCTTATTCAAAAACGAAAAACTCCCATACGGTAGAATTCAACCTTACGGAGCCATAGGTCCAAGCCTCTTCTTTTATCATGCCAGAGCCGATTTTCGGCCGAGTCTACCGGGAAGAATATCCAGCTATGATGTGGATATTGGAATCGATATGCGGGCGGGCCTTTCATGGCAACTCCATAAGCATTGGGCAATATTCGGAGAGTATCGGTATACAGATATAAAAGTCGATTTTACCAATACCGATTTCCTCTTTGGATTTGCCGGAAGTCAGGAATCCATAAATACCCACTCAAACACTAACCATCTTCTTGCAGGGGTCTCTTATCGATTCTGAGCCAAGTCCCTCGCAAACTACTTGAGAGCACCGAGAAGAAGAAAATGGATAGCTCGACAATGCCAATACCTTGGCAAGAAGGGTACAGAAGCTTATAGTAAATATGGGAGTTTCATGAAGTCATCAAATTGCGCAATTCGATTCACACCCCAACCTTAAATCTGCGAAATCTAATTCACACATCAATCAATCACTCTTGAATACATTTTATTGAAAATGCCAATAATTCCAAAGAATTACCAATAATTTTCCTTTAATAGCGTCTGTTGGAACAATCCTTGCTTTTGTAAGGACGAATCATTTTCAAGCCATCACTTATAAAAGGAGGTGGAAAAGATGGAAAGAAAGTCTAAGTTAGTTAGGAAGAAGCTACTTCTAGACGTGTTTGGTTTTGTTCCCCTTTTAATTCTTCTTACGCTATTCTGCATTCCTCAAATGGGGTTCGGCCAAGAAGAGAAAAGCCCCCTAGATCTATTTAACTCCCTTATTGAAAAAGGAGCCAAGATGGTCAGAGAGAACGAATTTGAAAAAGTTTTGGATTGGATTGGAGAGCTTCCTCAAGAAAAGAAATCGGATTTCAGGATCAAAGTACTTGAGAATTCTGCCTATCTTAAAGGTTATGTGGTCACAAAAAATAAGATTTGTGGAAAGAAATGGCAGGCCTACTATAAAACCATGCTCTATTCTGGAGAAAAGATCGCAACCCCTATACTGGTTGAACTCCTGAGGGATGACAATCTTTATGTGAGAGCTTTTACTGCAAAGGCGTTGGGATTTTTAGGTGATCAAAGGGCCCTGGAGGAACTGAAAATGGTTGCAGATCGAGACGAAAGCAGAAGAGTGAGATCGAGGGCTAAATGGGCTTATGAGATGATAATAGGAGGGAAAACTCCTAAAGAGTCAGTAGAAGGGAAAACAGATTAGAAGTGATGCATTCTGATCTCGAAATTCAAAAATCAAGATCTAGGGGCAATGGGATGGTTAATACTATATTCGTAACAGGTGCAACGGGTAATATCGGCGGGAAAATCGTCACCCGCATCCTGAGGGAAGATTCCTCGACACGCCTTGTTCTACTGGTCAGAGGGAATTCGAGTGTTGAGGCGCAACAACGTGTCGGGAGTGTTCTGAAAACACTATCTCCGGAAATAAATCTCCCTCAGGTTAGAAGCAGGCTCACGGTTATATGCGGAGACATTACGCTGAACGGATTGGGCTTAGCGGAATCTATTTTTCACGGTCTGGCTTCGAAAGTAACTCATATCATCCATGCTGCTGCAACAACTCAATTTCAACTTACCCTTGAATGCGCTCACCTTGTGAACTGTATCGGCACTAAGAATGTCATGGCCTTTGCCAGAAAGGCCCATGAGGCAGGAAATCTCCAGCGTGTCGCCCATATCAGCACTGCTTATGTCTGCGGAAAGAAGGAAGGCATCATCTATGAAGATGAAATAGATCGCCGTCCACAATTTTCGAACACCTATCAAGAAACAAAATGGGAGGCAGAGCAGTTGGTTCGAAACCTGATGCCCGACTTACCGCTAACAATCTTCCGTCCCAGCATTGTCGTCGGTGATTCCCAAACCGGGAGAACGATCGCCTTTAATGTCCTATATACCCCTCTGAAATGGATTTACAGAGGCCTACTTGGGGCGCTACCTTGCTCTCCAGACATACCATTGGATGTTGTTCCGGTCGATTTCGTCAGCGATGCAATCTATCACATCTTTCTGGAGACAGAAGAATGCATCGGCAAGACATATCATATTACCGCTGGAAGCGACAAATCGACTACAGTTGGTGAAATCGTTGATCGTGCTTTAGAATATTTCAAGCGTATAGCGGTGGAGGAACGTCCACCCCAGATTGAATTCTTGTCTCCCACCTCATACGATGCAGTCTTTCCCCTTCTCCCAAGTAAAGTGAGAAAGGGCCTCCAACTTCTAAGAGTATATGAGCCCTATATATGTACCACAAGACTCTTTGACAACGCCCGTGCTATTAAAGCATTACAGGATACAAATATTTCAGTCCCGATGCTTTCGACTTATTTCGATAACATCTTAGCGTACTCCTTTTTAACAGACTGGGGAAGACAAATGGAGGAAGCAGCGTAAGAAAATGAAGATAAGGGTTGTTTTAAATCCGAAATCAAAGAGTGGCGGTCAAGAATATATTGGCAGAACGCTGAAAGAGAAGTTTTCTCAATGTCTCATTAGTATAGAGGAGACCGCCTATCCGGGGCATGCCATCCGCATGGCCCAAAAAGCCGCTCAAGAGAATGCGGATACTCTTGTCGTTGTTGGCGGGGATGGTACAGTAAACGAGGTCTTAAACGGTATTGCTGGAACAAATATTAAGCTTGGGATTATTCCCACAGGGACGGCAAATGATCTGGCTACCCTTTACCATATACCCACCGATGTGGCTGGGGCATGTGACGTGATTCTCGAAAACAACTTATCCTGCCTTGATCTTATTTGTGTGAACGGTCGGTATTACGTCACGTCAGGGGGCATCGGCCTTCCCGGTGAGGTCGTGCGGATTGCTAACAAAATAAAGCTTAAAAGCTTAGTGGGTAGATTCGTTGGTCAATTTCTTGGAAGCAGAATCTACTTGCTTGCTGTTCTCTGTGCATTGCTTAAAAAGTCCAAACAAGGCCATCTGATGGATATTCAATGGGAAGATTGTTCATTAAACATGGATCCGCTTGCCTTTATGGTTGACAATCAACCGTTCTTGGGAAGAGATTTTCTGATTTCGCCAGGTGCTATTAATAATGATGGTCTGCTCGATATTTGCCTGATCAAGAATTCGAAAAGTCGTATTCAAACCTTCACCCTCCTTTTCAAGGTTCGAAAAGGAAGCCATATCCATCTTCCGTCCGTCAGAAGATGGCAAACTTGTGAACTGATTGTCCAAACGGAGGAATCGCTGCCCTTCTTTGGAGATGGTGAAGTCTTCGGGCAGAGTTCTCAATTCTCGATAAAGATCGTTCCAAAGGCTTTAAGGGTCATAGTACCGAAAGCAAATATATCTCAAGGTTAACTAAATTTTGGAGGCAAGAATGTTACAGCTATCAAAGCAAAGCTATTTCATGCGGATGAAAGTCTATCTTGGAGAAATGTTTCCAATCCCCCAACGACTTGCCTGCTCATATCTTTTGGCCACCAGTGTTATTTCTTTTTTAGGAAGAATTCACGGAAAGGAAACATCGATCTACTCCCTTTATACCCTTGTTGGAACCTGGAGTATCTTTGTTCTGATGTTGATCTTAAGGCTTATGGATGAGTTGAAAGACAGAGAGATAGACAGAGAGCTTTTTCAGACTCGGCCGCTTCCGTCTGGCAAAGTGCTGGAGCCGGACATAAAAGTTAGTCTCATCGTTGGTATTATTCTCTATCTTGCCGCTAACATTTTTGTCAGTCATGCATTCTGGATGGCTGTTTTTGTACTTTGGTATTCTCTAATGATGTTCAAGCACTTCTTCATCCCGCGGATTTTGCGTAGATCTCTTCTCCTCACCCTTACGACGCACAATCCGATCATCCCAATTATGCTCTTTTATGTTTTGATCTTATTTTCGGCTGAACATAAGTTGTCATTAAGGAATCTAAACTGGCCCCCCTCACTCCTTTTGATAGGGATGTACTGGGCCATGTTTTTTTCCTGGGAGATAGCTCGTAAGATTCGCTCGAAAGAAGAAGAAAATGCCTATGTCACCTACTCACAGATTTTTGGCCGTTCAGGTGCTCTCCTCGTAGCGGGTGGAGCTCAAACCATTGCCTTCGCCATCGGACTCTATTTCTTTTGGGCTCTTTCTTTCTCAGAAATATACCTTGCAATCTTACTGGCAGGATACGGAATGGCGATGTGGGGTCACCTTCGCTTTGTCATCAACCCAAACCCGATGACCTCGAAACTCAAACTTTTTGCTGAGGGGTACATCCTAAGTGTTCTTGCCGCACTGATTATAGGCCCTATCCAATATGTCTGATAGGAGTCTTCATGATGTTTTCAATTTCTAGGGATTTGGTTACATATAAAGCACCTCTGGAGAAGATCGATCCGTATATCGTGGGAGGAAAAGGATGGAATCTATTTCATCTTCTCCGTTTCGGTTTTCCAGTCCCTCCATGGTTAGTAGTCCCAAGCAACGTTTTTGAGGAAGTTATCGGAGAGAGGAGGAGAGCCATTCATAACGCCCTCACGGCTATTGATTTCACCGACCAACAGAGCGTTCTTCAGGCCTCCACCCGCATCAGCGACCTTATTGTCAACTCAGAAATCGGAAGAGAATTCTTGGAAGACCTTCTGGTCAGCTTAGAGGCAATGTTTGGACAGGAGGCCCTCTTCTCAATCCGCTCCTCAGTCGTGGGAGAAGATTCAGGAGAGAACTCCTTCGCCGGGCAAATGGACTCCTTCCTCAATGTCCACCTAGCAAGAATGACAGAATCTATAAAAAAGGTGTGGGCCTCTGCTTTTTCTTCAAGAGCCCTCCTTTACAGGCGCCGAAAGAGCCTCAGCTTAATGAACGTGTCTTCGGCAGTCATCATTCAGGAAATGGTCCAGTCGATTGTATCAGGAGTTCTTTTTACAAGAGAACCAGAGAGCCAAGCAGAACAATGCTTGATCTCTGCAGGGTATGGATTGGGTGATGGCGTGGTGGCCAATAAAGTGGAAACAGATACTTACCGCATCGACTGGAATTCAAATGAGATTTCCAAAGAGATCTTGTTAAAAGATTACCGCATCGTCCTTGACAAGCCAAAAGGGAATGGAAATCGAATCGAGCCACTTCCCGCCTCGATGAGCCGTCGGCAAGTCATCTCTGACATACAAATTCAGCAATTGCGTGATATCGGAATAAGGGCAGAAAAATGCTTCGGTTCACCTCAAGATATTGAATGGGCCTATGATGGGTGCGGGAGACTATTCATCCTGCAAACAAGGCCAATCGTGTTCACAAGGAAGAAAGACCCTTCCCCCGCGACCTGCATTTGGGATAATTCAAATATTGTCGAAAGTTTTCCTGGTCTAACGCTTCCCCTTACGTTCACCTTTGTCCGAACCGCTTATGAGCATACCTTTCGCAATGCCGCCCTCGGGTTCCTCGTGTTTAAGAATGAATTTAAAGCGGATATCCACATTTTCAAAAATATGATTGGGCTGTTGGAGGGTCGTGTCTATTATAATCTTCTCAACTGGTATCAAATGCTATCTTATCTTCCTGGATTTAAGAAATATAAAAGATCATTTGACCAAATGATTGGAATCAAAGAGGAGATTGACTTCCCAGAAAGCAAATTGTCACCCTTTAATAGGTTTTTTACTCTGTTGATAGCAATCTGGAGACTCCTAACGGTTAGGAGGAATGGAAGAAAGTTTTTCACCTATTTCAACTCTGCCTATAAGAGATTCCAAGACCTTGATATCTCAATAGCACCTGTGCAGACACTGATCAGTCTGTGCGAGTCCCTTGAGCGAGCATTCGCTAACAGGTGGCACAGGACGCTGTACAACGACTTTTGTGCAATAAATTATTATGATTGGCTTAGGCAGCTCTGCCGGAAATGGGGTTTAGATGCGTTTCCAAACTTGCACAATAATTTGCTCTGTGGACAGCGCGGAATTGAAAGTGTTGCACCGGCCCGTTCTCTTATTCATCTTGCTGAAATATTTCGCTCAAAGCCGATCTGTCGGGCACTCATGAGCGAAGAGGATGATCATGCGATCTGGCGAAAAATAGAGACCGAGACTCCATATGCTGAGCTTAAGGATTCCTTCCAGAACCATCTCAGAGCTTTTGGAGATAGAGGGCTGGAAGAACTAAAGCTTGAGAAACCAAGTTTTAGAGAAGAACCCGCGTCGTTAATAAGATTAATCAAAAACTATTTTCAGCTAGGATTATCTGTCGGAACCATGGAAAAGGAGGAGCGGGCCATTCGCAGAAATGCTGAGGAGAAAGTGCGACAGCATCTGAAAAATCCAGTCAAAGGGTTAATCTTTGCGTTTGTACTTAAGAATGCTCGACTCTCCATTGCAAATCGAGAAAATATGCGCTTTGCTCGAACCCGTCTCTATGGAATTTTCAGACAGCTATTCCGACGCATGGCAGACATCTTTGTAGAGAAAGGTTTAATTGAATCGAATTCTGACATCTATTATCTGACCACGGATGAGGTCTTTGGTTTTATTCAGGGAGGGGCTGTGACACTGAACCTTAAAACTCTTGTGAGGATTAGGAAGGCAGAGTATGTAAAGTTTCGCCAGCATTCCCTGAAAGAGCGAATAGAGACAAAAGGTATTCCCTACCTGAATTCCTTATACGAAGCTGAAACCAGAGGTGAAATAGGCAGGACCTTGAAGGGAATCGGTTGTTCTTCTGGAATCGTAGAAGGAAGGGCGAAAGTAGTATTTGACGCAAACATTACCACTAGCAATGGTGACCATATATTGATTGCAAGGTCAACGGATCCAGGTTGGGTGTTTTTGATGATTTCATCAAAAGGGGTCGTAGTGGAGAAGGGAAGCGTCCTTTCTCATACAGCCATTATCGGTCGCGAGCTCGGCATCCCAACCATTGTTGGCGTAAAGGATGCCACGAAACTCATTCCAGACGCTGCAAAGATGTGGATGAATGGTAGTACGGGGGAAATTGCATGGCAATAAAGGATTTTACCTTCGATCCGGTCCTCATCGATTTCTTCGTGGATTTCGGCTATGAGCTCTATAAGGGAGATACTCATTGGATCCCTCCTTTGAGAAAAGAACTCTACTCTCAGCTATCACCAGAATTTCTATTCTATCGAAAACGGGGTAACTACCACAGACATTTTTTAGCTACATCAAATGGGAAAATTGTTGGGCGAGTTTCGGCAATGATCAATCAGGATTTGAGGGACAAAGATGGAACCCCCGTAGGCACAATGGGCTTCTTTGAATGCATCGATGACTATGGAGTCGCAAAAGACCTCTTCGATTCTGCCATCGAATGGCTTTGTGCGGAGCAACGAGTTCGTCGAATCTGGGGCCCTATGAATTTTGATATCTGGCATGGCTACCGTTTGATGACCTTGGGATTTGACCAGAAAACCTTTTATGGTGAACCCTACAACAAGCTCTATTATCCAGACTTTTTTGAGCGCTACGGATTTACTGCCAAACAATATTGGGATTCGGTTGAAATAACAGGCCGTGAAATACTCGAGAAAATGATTGTTCGAGGAAAAGAGCAATACCAAGTTTTGGTCAGACGAGAGTACCGTTTTGAGCAATTCAAAATGAGAGATTACAAGGATGAACTTCATAAACTTCATTGGGTATTGACAAAATCCTTTGGAAGTTTTCTGGGATTTACCCCTATCTCCTTCGAAGAATTTTTCCAGCTTTTTGCCAAAGGCCGATATGCTGTCCTTCCCCGCCTCTCCGTGTTTGCTTATGATGAAAACAATGAGCTCGCAGGATTTGCCGTTGCCCTTTTGGAACTATCAGACGCGATTCTTGCAATGAATGGAAAAGATAATCTCGTCTCGAAATTGAAATTCCTCTATAAACGCCGGTTTGTCAATCGAATTAATTTTTACATAGGCGGAGTGACACCTGAAGAGGCAGCGAAGAAGACCGGTTTAGGAAGAGCAGGATTCTATTATGTTATCCATCAGATGCTCAAAGAGGGCTTTGAATCATTGCTTTTGACTTTGAGGTTAAAAGGGAATAAAGCCCATGGCCTCCCTGGTAAGTATGCACCAAAGCCGCAAAAAGAATATGCGCTCTATGAGTTGAACCGATGAACGGACAAATTTCTATTGTCTACTACGATCGCATGAGAGACAGGTTGATGAAGGAACGGATCTATGCAGGTCCCTTTCTTTACTGGTCATACAACACCACGCTTGGAAGGCTTATGATGGATCTTATCTTCCGGCAGAGAGTGTTTTCTCAAATTTATGGCTGGTTTCACAGGCAGAAGCTGAGCAGGCATAAAATAAAAGTTTTTTTGGAAAAGATGAATATGAATCATGAGGACTTGATTCGTAAGATCGAAGACTTCAAAAGCTTTAACGAATTCTTCACCCGTGAAATAGACCTTTCAAAGCGCCCGATCAATGCCGATCCCCGCGTTTGTATCGCTCCCGTAGATGGCAAAATCCTTACCTATCCCAAGCTGAACCCTGATATGACATTTCAGATCAAGCGAAATACCTTCAACCTGCACAAATTCCTTTGTGATGACAAGCTCACCGATAAATTTTCAGGAGGATCGATGCTCATCAGTCGGCTTTGTCTAACGGACTATCATCACTTTCATTTTCCTGATTCCGGTATCCCTGGACAGGCAAGGCCGATCCAGGGAAAGTACCATGCAGGTGGGCCTTATGGACTCCGCACGGGTGTCCCATTTTACGCGGAAAATTATCGGATGCTGACAATCTTTGACTCCGACCATTTCGGCCAGATTGGAATGGTTGAGATCGGCGCCTTGACAGTCGGCTCTATTCAACAGAGATATCAAGCAGGGATTCATGTCGCCAAGGGTTCTCGAAAAGGCCTTTTCGAGCTGGGAGGCTCTACAGTTGTTTTGATCTTTCAAAAAGGAAGAATTGAGCTTGACGAAGATCTCTTAATAAATACCAAAAGAGAGATGGAAACCTACGTTCGCTTCGGTGATTCCATCGGAAGGGTACCGAAACGATCTGAAATAGGCGGGCCGTGATGAGAATTCATTATTCGCAGTGCTGGGAAGACCCAAGAATAATAACACAAGCCTTGGAAGTCAGGCCAGGTGATGATGTAATCTCTATTGCTTCAGCTGGGGACAATACCTTTGCTCTTCTCTTGAATCATCCCAAATCGATCACGGCGGTGGACAGAAACGAAGCCCAGATCTTCCTTGTGGAGTTGAAAATCCGAGCTATCCAGAGGCTTGACTACGACGATTTTGTTGCTTTCCTTGGCGCCACTCCCTGCCAGAAAAGAGGCCACCTTTATTCCTATCTCCGGAATGCCCTAACCGAAACTGCACGAGCCTACTGGGATCGGCATCTAGAACATATTCATCAAGGGATCATTCATTGTGGAAAATTTGAGCATTATTTCTCGATCTTTCGTCGAATGGTCTTGCCTCTCATCCACACGAACAAAAATGTTCGAGAATTATTGGAAGCCTCATCATTGGAGAGACAGAGGATGATTTATGAAGAAATCTGGGACAATCGAAGGTGGCAATGGCTTTTTCGTATCTTTTTTGGAAAGCTGTTGCTAGGGCAATTGGGCAGGGATCCTTCTCTCTTCAGAAATGTAAAACTCAATAATATTTCAGAAGAACTTTTAAAGCATACGCGCCGGGGTCTTGCAGAAATTCCCATTCAGGACAATTTCTTCGTGGAATATATTCTAACAGGCCAGTATAAGGATTTAAATTTCGGACCCCCTTATCTTTGGAAATCGAACTTTCCTTTTTTAAAAGACCATGTCGGTAAGATTCAGCTTGTTTGCAGCACCCTCGAAGAATATTTGAAAACGTTGCAAGTCGGAACAATCTCAAAGTTTAACCTTTCCGACATCTTTGAATATATGTCAGACGATGTTTTTGAAATGACGCTCCGCGAAATACTGCGGGTTTCTCGAAACGGCTCGAAGTTAGCCTTTTGGACCCTATTTGTCCCTCGCATTCCGCCTGGGATATTCATGGACAAAATGACTCTTTGCACTTCATTATCAGATAGAAGGGATGCAGCCGATCGAACATTTTTCTACAGTGGTTTTTATCCCTGGAACATTGACGAGAGCATATCGAATTAAGAAGATCTGAGGTACTTATAAACATGCATTCGATAAGAATCTTAATTAGTCAACCAACTCGGCTTGTACTTACGATAGCTGGCATCGCACTCTGCATCATCCTCATGCTCTTTCTTCTTTCCGTTTATCATGGAGTCGCTGACGGTTCGGTTGAATACATTCGCCAAAATAGAGCTGATCTCTGGGTACTTCAACGCAATGCCTGGAATATTCTACGATGTTCTTCGATCCTTGGCACAGCTCATGGTCTCGCTCTTCGACAAATCCCTGATGTCCATTCGGTTTCAGCAGTGCTCTTATTGCTCTCTACCGTTAAAAACGGGGACCAAATGGCAACCATATACTTGGTGGGATTTGAGCCTCAGACGGGCTTGGGGGGCCCTCCCCATCTGGTGGAAGGCCGTTCTGTCCTTCATGATGACGAGATTGTTATTGACCAATCTTTTGCTGCAAAGTATCACTTTAAATTGCGAGATGTCGTAAAAATACAAGATGATACACTTCAGATAGTTGGGATCAGCGCTGGGACAAATGCCTTCGTCATTCAGTATGCTTTTGTCACCTTGCATCGGGCCCAATCTTTGATTGGATTTCCCAATATTGTTACTTGCTATCTGGTAAAAGCGAGACAGGGTAAAGACCTCATAGAAGTTTCTAAGGAGATACGCAAAGAAATACCAAATTTGGAGGTCTATGACCATGATACATTCTTGAAGAACAATATCCATGAAATGGAATCCGGCTTTCTCCCCTTTATTTATACCATCGCAGCAATAGGGGTGGTCGTACTCACCGCAATTTTGAGTTTGCTTCTCTCTGTAAATATCCTGGAAAGACGAAAAGATTTTGCCGTCATGAAGACACTCGGTTCCCCCAAAGGGTTTCTTACTTTCTTAATCATCAAACAAGCATTACTTCTTTCATTGGCAGGTAGCATCACTGCAGTGATTTTTTTCTTCCCAATGATCGAAGGGATCAAAAAAATTTCACCTGAAGTAAGCGCGAAAACATCTGTCGAGCAAATTATGACTGTCATTTTTGTCGCTATGGTTACAAGTCTGCTCAGTTCGTTCATCTCCATGCAGCGGCTCCGACGTATTTATCCCCTGGAGGCATTCTCATGAAAATCCCAGAGACCAAAAGGTGGATTGTTCAGCTCGATCATGTCTCCAAAATATTTGGTGCCAACGAGCACAAAACTGCTGCAGTTAGAAATATCTCTCTAACGGCCTCATTAGGAGAGCTCTTAGTGCTTCTGGGGCCGAGTGGCAGCGGAAAGACAACTCTGTTGACCTTAATCGCCGGTTTACTCAAACCGACTTCAGGCCATATGTCAATTTTTGGAAGGAATATCGACCTTTACCCGCCCAAGGATTTACAAGCATTGCGTGCAAGGCAGATCGGCTTTGTATTCCAAACATTCCTCTTGATCGACTCCCTCACTGTCATAGAAAATGCCGCTCTGGTTCTCCAATTTACGGGTAAACCAAAAAGCGACTCACAAGACCATGCACGGAGATTTCTTAAACAATGCCAGATCGAGCATCTTGCTCAAAAGTTTCCCGCTATGTTGAGTCAGGGGGAAAAACAGAGAGTGGCAGTTGCGCGCGCTCTTTCAAATAACCCCGATCTCATTATTGCCGATGAACCCACTGGAAGTTTGGAAACAAAGCAAGGACTTCACATCATTCGGCTTCTCCATGAATATGCAAAAGAACTGGACAGGTGTGTGATTGTGGCAAGCCATGACATCCGCATAGCAGAGCTTGCTGACCGTGTGCTGAGAATGGAAGATGGGGCGCTCCTCGATACTTGTAAATAGCATCGAAAAAACTATCCCCATCTTTGGAAGGGAGGTGATGCCCTGCAGGGCCTTTTAGGGAGAAGAAGCTTCAATTGACTAATTCAACCTTTTATGATATCGATAATGCCAAAAACTGTATAAGGGATGGGGGTGGTTGATGGGAAAAGACCTTTAAAATATCCCACTATGCTTGAACTTCTCCTCCAGACCTTTAGGTCCATTTGTAATCTCAACTCCTTTTCACGACCTAAAAGTTTTTAAGGGCCTCCCAAAGAAAGATAATCCAAATAATCTAGCTGCCAAAGGATCAATTAACCGTAGCTTCGTTGTTTCTCCTCTAGATATAGAAAGGGGAACTTTATGACGCTCTATCTCGATCATAACAAATATTACAGGCTTCCATGGACCCTGCCTGACAATGCGATCTCCTGGCTGGAGGTAACTAAAGCATGCAATATGTACTGCGAAGGGTGCTATCGTGAGAATGACCCCAAGGGACATAAGTCCCTCGATGAGATCAAACACGATCTAAAGATCTTTAAGAAATTTCGGAAAACGGATGGCATTTCTTTAGCTGGAGGAGATCCATTGGTTCATCCTGATGTTGTTGAGATTGTTCGTCTCATTGCTCAAGAGGAACTAAAACCTATCATTAACACCAACGGCCTAGCTCTCAATAAGGAATTTCTACTGGAGTTAAAAAAAGCGGGGGCAGCAGGATTCACATTCCACGTGGATAGTAAACAACATCGTCCCTACTGGAAAGGTAAGAACGAAATTGAATTAAATAAACTTCGACTTCACTTCGCCGAGATGGTTGCTGAAGTGGGGGGACTCTCCTGTGCCTTTAACTCCACCGTATATGGAGACACATTACAGTATGTTCCTGATATTGTGGAGTGGGGGCAGAAACATATTGACATCGTCCACGTTCTTGTTTTCATTGCCTTTCGAGCTGCGGTGTTGCAAAAGGAATTTGATTATTATGCCGGGGCCGAAAAGATAGATATGAGTCCCATTGTCTATTCGATACTCGATGAGGAATCGCGTTTGGATCTCCTCTCCAATGATATTGTAGAAGTCATCAGGACAAAATACCCTGATTTCGAGCCTTGTGCCTATCTCAACGGCACCGAGAAGCCGAACTCCTTCAAGTGGCTATTGACCGGCCGTATTGGAACAAAAAATAGAATTTATGGCTATGTGGGGTCGAAGTTTATGGAATTAGCCCAAACGTTCCATCACTTCTGCAAAGGACGATATTTAGCCTACACCGGACCCGGCGTGCAAAGCTATGGGAAGGCCATGCTGCTCTTATCACCTCTTGACAAAGGAATGCGGAGGGTTGCCCGTACTTATCTCAACACGATTATTAGAAATCCTCTCCATTTCTTAAAACCGTTACATTATCAATCGATCACGATTATTCAGCCAGCAGATGTCCTCTGTGATGGGACATTGAGTATGTGTGACGGATGTCCGGATATTACCGTTTGGAATGATGAATTGGTGTGGTCATGTAGGTTGGAAGAACAGATGAAATTCGGGTGTTTTGTAAGGGCTGTTCCAAAACAAGGGATCAGAAACCAGCCTCACGAATTAACTAGAAATATTTAGCCGGAAGATCTTTTGAAGTTTTGTTTGCTGCTGGGATTTCTTACAACTTCAACTTAAGAGTTCCGCGGGTCGAAATTCGGCAGGATGAGATGACGAAGGTCATCGATAGAGAAAAACCAGAAGCATTTAAAGAATGAGGAAACAAAATGAAGATAAAGCTAATTGCACCGCATGAACAAAGGGAAGATAATATCTCGAGCGCCGAGACCTTCAAAATTCAGGAAGTAAACCTCCCTCTTCTTGCTGCACTCACCCCTCCTGAACATACGGTTAAGATTGTGGATGAAGCTTTCGTCCCTGATGACATCAATGACGATGTAGATCTAGTCGGCATTACCGTCATGACCGAACTGGCCTTAAGAGCCTATCAGATTGCTGACACCTATCGCCAGCGTGGTGTAAAAGTAGTGATGGGTGGCATTCACCCCACGATTCTACCCGGTGAAGCCTTGCACCACGCGGATGCTGTTGTCATCGGTGAAGCGGAAGAGGTCTGGCCAAGATTTTTATCGGATGTTGTTTCTGGGGAGATACAAAAACTCTATTGTGCTAACAAAATCAGTGACCTCAATCAAATCCCAATACCACGACGAGATCTCTATCCCAAGGCCGGACACAAGGGCTATACCCCTTTGGCGTTTGGAATCGAGACAGCTCGCGGGTGTCCATATGATTGCGAATTCTGCTCAATCGGTTCTGTAATGGGCCGTCAATATCGTTCTCGGCCTATCCCAGATGTAATTGCTGAGATAGAGTCTATCGACTCCCCCCACCTCTTCTTCGTAGATGATGCACTTGCATTAAATCGTGTAACAGCCAAGAAGCTTTTTACAGAGATGATACCCCTTCGCCGGAAATGGGCAGGGCAGGGAACAGTTTCGCTGGCTGAGGATGTGGAACTTCTGAAATCGATGAAGCGTTCTGGATGCGCGGGACTCTTGATTGGATTCGAATCCGTGCAGAAGGAGACACAGGACGGGATGAAGAAAATAAGGAACCTGAAAATTGATTTTTCCGAGGCGATGCGCCGATTTCACGGCGAAGGCCTCGCTATACTTGCCGCTTTTATCTTCGGCTTTGATCATGAAAACAAGGATGTCTTCGATCAAACCTTTGAATTGACCATGAGAAACCGTCTCGATTGTGTTGAATTACGGATCGTGACTCCCTATCCGGGAACGAGGCTTCACAGACGCCTTTTGAAAGAAAACAGGCTATTTGTCCCTGATTGGTGGCTCCATGGATATCCTCCTGATACGCTCCTATTTCAACCAAAGGGCATGACTGCCGAAGAACTCATTGAGGGCTTTGCCCGTCTGAACCACCAAACCTATTCTTTCGGTTCGATCATAAAAAGATTCTTCGGCATAACTCCTTGGAAAAGGACTGCAATCGGTTGTTGGACTTATGCAGGGGTTAATTTAGCTACTCGTAAACGGTATTTCAAAGAGCTTGATATTCCACAACCATTCGTCGGGACTTTGGATTCTGAAAGCACCAAACTGGTTATGGCTAGGTGACTATCCCCAACCAATCAGAATTGATCACTCACCCTTTGGCAAAGGGTGGTTGGGGTGTTGACGTTTTTCCCAAATAGAACAATAGTGATTTATGCTTGAAGCCACTTCACTTATCCAACATTTCCCATACTTAGGACTCTTCATCCTCCTCATTTTGGGAACGCTCGGCCTTCCTTTCCCAGAGGATGGCATTCTCATTTTGGGCGGATTCTTAATCGCTCATTCTATCAACTATTTTTTGTAGCGGGCGTGATGAGAATGTCCTGGAAAAAATTTCTTGTTGTGGATGCTGCGTCCGCATTATTCACCATCGCATTATGGGGTGGATTAGGGTATGTGGGTGGGAATAGTATCGAGACCTTAAGGAGAGACATAACAAGAATTGAACATATTTCAGTCGCCATTCTGACAATAACAATTGTAACTGTCATGCTCTTCAAATATATAAAGAGCAGGAGAAACACATCAGGTAGGCCGTTATTGCAGGGACCTCCCAAGAAAATTGAATTTCAATAATTAACCCTCCTTTAATAAATCCCAACTGTGAAATCTTATTCTCACTCGACTCTTTCACGTGCGAAACCCAATTCACACCTATCTCATCACATCTCACTACGCTTCCTCTAAAAAGGTCAATAATAACAATTAATTAGACAAATTTTTCGTAAGTCAAATCATTTGGTACAATCTTTGATATAGCAGAAAGCAGGAGAAAAAATGAGAAGTTTCCTGGTTAACAAAAATTTGTGCTTCTATTATTGGCTCAGAAGGAGAATCGGGAAGAGACGTGCCTTCTTAGTCGTAAATACCATTGAAAAAACAATCCTCATCTTTGGAAGGGAGGTGATGCCCTACAGGGCCTTATAGGGAGAGGATACATTTTTGATTGACAAAGCCAACTTTTTATGATACCGAAAGTGCCAAAAACTGTGTTAAAGAAGGGGGTGGTTGATGGGAAAAGACCTTTAAAATGTCTCCCGGTAACTGCCCTTCTCCTCCAGAAATTTAGGTCTATTTGTGATCTGAATTCCTTTCCCGGACCTAAGAGTTTTTAAAGGCCTACCAAAGAAAGAAAATTCAAATAATTATGAATCTGATATAGCCAAGCCACGAGTAATCGTGGGATGCCCTCCCGCCGGAACCGGCGGGATACTCACTGCACCATAAGTGGTGCAGTCTCTAATTATAAAGAAACTTGTAAAAGGAGATATTAATATGTATTCCTCAAGATATCAGTCAAGGTGGTGGAAGGAGATCCTGATCATTCCTCCAATAATTTTCATTCTTACCCAGGTCGCATTGGCAAACGACCCAGTTAAACTCTGGGGACAAGACGGCATAAAAATTCAACCAGGGGACTTTTTTGTAACTGACGGGTTAGGTGGTGTTTTGGTCATAAAAGAAAAAATCAATACTTGGGTACCCCCTCCTGGAGAAACTGGAAGAGGACTTACCGTTCAACGGATCGATGCCAATGGAGTGGCCTTGTGGGGAGAAAAAGGGGTCTATCATACGACGGGAGACCTTTCTTATTACCCCTCCATGATCGGAAAAAAACAAATCGTGAGCGACATGACGGGAGGAATTATTATTCTCCTCAGGGAAAATGGGACGGATCTCTATGCCCAGCTTATTGATGCCACAGGGATTAAACGTTGGGGGGATAAAGGTGTTGTTGTCGCCGCCGGTTGTCGAAATCAAGAGTGCAGGCAAAGAGTGAATCCTCAAATAGTAAGCGACGGATCAGGAGGAGGCATTATTGTATGGAGTGAGCAGGGGGCGATATGGGCTCAACGAATTGATGCTAATGGGATATCTTTGTGGGCTTTGAATGGTATACAAATTAAGAACACTCCCTCTTCCTTTCCCGGAATAATCATCATTAGTGATGAAAAAGCGGGAGCGATCATTGCATGGAAGGAGGGCTGGAATCTCTGCGCCCAACGGATAGACGGGGATGGCGGGTTTCAATGGCATCCAGATGGAATCGTAGTCGCCTCCGGCGCAGGAAGTGAACATGAGAAGTTTTACATGGTCGAAGATGGGGAGGGTGGAGCCCTCTTTGCCTGGGTAGGATCTGATCCGACAAACTTCACAATACGTAATATATATGCGCAAAAAGTAAATCCCGAGGGAATCAATCAGTGGGAAAATAGAGTTTTGATCACCGCAAATCTAGGTACTCAAAGGGTCATAAGCATGATTACAGATGGGGATGGGGGTACCATTATCCACTATAACAGTAACATCCAACGGGTAACTGCATCTGGCACTCTCCTGTGGGGACCTGATGGTTTTTTGGTTGATGGGCCTGCCGAAATTGTCAATGATGGAGCAGGAGGTGCAATTGCCGTGTGGTATACAGTGGAGGAAGTGCAGAACCCGTGGCGACAGTGGATCGTCTATAAAGCTCAGCGACTCAGCCCAGACGGCACACCGATGTGGGCGGAGAGTGGATTTGAGGTTTCTCGATCTGATTATGATCCGATGCCTCCCAGATGGGCCATAACCGACGGTTACAGTGGCGTCATTATAGGAGATTCTGCAAGTTATGCCCAACGAATAAATGACCAATTGCCCTCTTTACCAACCCGCACGCTGTTGGTCAGAAAAATAGGATCGGGAATGGGTGATGTATCGAGCAATCCAGAAGGCCTGGAATGTGGGGTGGGGTGCTTCGGGGCTTTCAATCCTGGGACTCAAATTGCTCTGACTCCAGTAGCTGCAATGGGGTCCACTTTCTTGGGGTTGGATGGAGATTTTGATTGCTCGGATGGCATTGTCACTTTGAATGAAAACATGATCTGCACTGCAAGGTTTGAGCCTGAAGGAATTATCTTTAAACCTCCGGAGATCATGATCGACCGCGAATGTGATTATTTTGGTGTTAATCCGAGAGGGGAAAGTACGTTCAGCATATTTGGCATCCAAAATAGTGGAGAAAAAATCCTCACCATCGACAAGATTACAAATCCCTCCCCACCTTTCTACTGGGAAGGAGGAACTTGTCATGAAGGCGAAGCTCTCTCTCCAGGAGAGAGTTGCGATGTTAGGATCGTCTTTCTTCCCGAGAATATGAAACCCAATAGATCAAGTTTTGAGATTTTATCAAATGATCCAGAAAAACCCAGCGTGACTATTTATCTTTCCGGAGGTCTATTAATGTCTGAATTTCCTGAAACAATTGGCAATTGGAAAACATCCAACATTTCAAAAGGAGGAGACTATAGTTCTATTGCTATAGACCCGTTCGGATACCCTCATCTCAGTTACCTCGATGATTCTAATCCCGTGGATTATGTCCTTGGACATGCCTTTTTTGACGGAAGAACCTGGCACAAGGAAACAGTTGACACGGGTGATGTTGGATGGGACAACAGCATGGCTATTGACTACCAGGGAGGGATCCACATCGCCTATCGGTCAGGCACACCCTCCTCTCTTAAATATGCCTATTTTGATGGGAGAGACTGGCATATTCATACTCTCGAGAAAGGAGGGCATTCTACATCCATAGCTTTAGGCGACGAAGGGCATCCTCATATCACCCATGTAAATAACGCGAACGAACTTAGATACGCAAGATATGATGGGGCACAATGGATTTCGGAGACTTTGGCAAGTAATGTAGGGATATGGGATAAATCTTCAATTGCTCTGACTCCTTCGCAAAAAGTCCACATCGTTTTTGTAAGCTACCCCAATCAGATCCTGTGGGTCAATAATGCTTCTGGCGAGTGGGAAATAAGTCATATCGCTGATGGCATTCAACCCTCTCTGGCATTAGATAGTTCGGCGAATCCCCATGTCGTCTTCCATGGAGCAGGAGGAATAGTATATTCAAAATATGGCGGGGCGGATTGGGAAACACAAACGATCATCACCCACTGTGGTTTTGGGGGAATCGGAGAAGAACCGGATCTTGCCCTCGACGCCGACGATCAACCCCACATAACCTTCAAGTACTATTTACCAATTGGGGGTTATGGTGCGGAGAACATTATTTATGCCCAACTTAATGGAGAGAACTGGGAGTATGGTATTATTGAGTATAGAAAATATCATACCCCTCCATCTATCGCATTGGATCCAGGAGGAATTCCTCATATTACGTACGCAGAAGCATCGGTTAGGCCGGGAGGGATACTTACTTCCACTTTAAGGTACGTCTATCTTCCTGGTGTTGGCCTGACCCTTACTAAAAGAGGAAATGGCACAGGAATCGTTGCGAGTTCACCACCAGGGATCAATTGCGGATCCGTCTGCAAATACTATTTTGAACCTGGCCTCCAGATAACCTTAACGGCTCTCCCCGATCCAGATTCCGGCTTTATAGGATGGGTGGGTTGTCCAAACCCATCGAGGGATAAATGTTATGTACTTTTGAACGATCATGCTAAAGTTACTGCCTTTTTTTCCAGGTGGACCCTGAAGGTAAGTAAAAGAAGTGTCAACAAGGCTACTGGGACGATCATTAGTTCCGATGGCAAGATCGATTGTGGGACCGATTGTGTGGAATCCTATCCTGCAGGCACTTCGATCACATTGAGGGCCATTTCCGATCCAGATTCGGGTTTTGTGGGATGGACAGGATGCGTAAGCGATCCATTGGACCCCGCACAATGTACGGTCGTATTGGACAAGAACATCAGAGTGAAAGCAAAATTTTCTAAGTCGAATCTAAATGTAAGAAAGCTAAGCGTCAACAAAGCTACAGGCATAGTCGTCAGTTCCGATGGCAAGATTAACTGTGGAATAGATTGTTCAGAGTCCTATCCTACAGGCGCCTCTGTCACTCTAACTGCACAACCTGATCCTGGATCAACTTTTTCAGGCTGGTCTGGGGCCTGTTCGGGGACAGATCCGATCTGTACGGTAACGTTGAATAAGAATATCAACCTGAGAGCCAAATTCGCAAAATTTTGAGGACGACTGGAGGGCTTGAGAACGAAAACCGAGAGGCAACGGCTGGAGCAACTTCTAAAGAGGTAGGAGCTATTACTTGACAGGTAAGAAGGTGGATATTCGTTCGAGGACCCGTTGTTGATTGTGTTGAATTGATAGTGTGATCAGCGAAAAGTAAGCTATTCAGCGATATCCATCAATTTAGTCCTAATCGATATGCTTAATTTCTGGTGGGAATCACGATTGGGGTTGGCTGTGGGTGAAGACTTGAAGGAGAAAGCCTTTCTTTGGAAACGACGGCCGAACTGCTGAACGATAAGCTTTGGTAACTTGACTTTTTTGTCTTGTCTTTTCAAACTATATGTTTTTTATAAGGGATTCACTAATGGTTTGAAAAATAAGAAAGGAGGGTAAGAAATGATTAGGAATCACAAAAAATATCTTCTCTTATTACTGTGCTTCTGTTTGTTATGGCTGGCATTCGGTTGTGCTTCCGTCACGCCATATAGAGCACACCCTGAATTTGAAATGCGCACTAAAGACATCAACACTTCAGGGCTTCTTTCCCCTGATATTAAAATTTATGAATTCACAGCAGGTGGAGTGCGAGAACTCAGGGATGATTGGTGTACAAGGGGGAAAGAAAATGTTCAAGGGGCGCTACTAGAATGTTTACGAGAGAAACCTCTTGTGGTTAAACCCGTCACAGTTGATAAAGATCTTGAACAAGAGATGGAGGAAATTTACGCCCTTTACAGGGCTGTTAGCGCAAGCATCAATACGCATACTTATGGCGAATTCAAGTTTCCTGAGAAAACGAAGAATTTCGATTATTCCATCGGTTCCGTGGAGAAGATTTTACAAAGGTCTGAGGCAGATGCATTAATCTTCGTCAATGGATTCGACGAAATATCAACAGCCGGGAGAAAGGCTTTGAAAGTTGTTGGGTTCATCGCCGGCATTGCTGCTGCAGCTGCTGGTGTCGGCGGCGCTGTCCCCATACCGAGATCTGGAATCACAGTCATCAGTGTTGCTCTTGTTGATCCCTCAGGTAACATCCTTTGGTACAACATTAAAGGTAGCGAAGGAGGGTATGATCTTAGAAAGCCTGAAAGTGCAACAGAACTCGTCAGAGAAATCCTTTCCGAATATCCGGGAGCAAGAAAATGAAATCTATTGGGGTAGCCTTGCTTTTCTGTCTTATATTGGTTGGTTGTGCAACAACAAGCCTTCCACCTGTTACACAGGAATTTAGATTTGAAGAGGATGAAAAGAGGCTCTGGCTCCGTTCTGAAGAGGAACAGAAAGTTATTGACAGGAGCGGGATTATCTATAGAGATCAGGAGCTTGAAGCTTATCTGAACGAAGTTGCAAATAAACTACAGCCTGCGGAGGTCCTTACCCATATATCATTTAAAGTCATCATCATTAAGAATCATCTCCTCAATGCCTTTATCTACCCGAATGGTGTGCTCTGTGTCCATACTGGGATACTTGCAAAAATGGATAACGAAGCTCAGCTTGCAACTCTTCTTGCCCATGAGATGACCCATGCCACACATAGGCATTTATTAAAACAATTCCGCGATGTCAAGAATAAGACTGCTTTCCTCTCTACGGTTATGGTGACCCTTGGCGGAGTGGGTGGGGGTATGGGAGACCTTGCCACTTTGATTGGAGCATTGGGAACATTAGCTTCAGTGACTGGGTATTCAAGAGAACTTGAAACGGAGGCTGATACGCACGGACTTAAGCTAATGGAAAAGGCGGGCTATCATCTTGAGGAAGCACCAAAACTCTTTCTCCATCTTAAAAAGGAGATAGAAGAAGAAAAGAAAAGGGAACCATTCTTCTTCGGATCTCATCCGAGGCTTCAGGACCGTGTGGAAAATTATGAAAACCTCCTGAAAACCCAGTATAAGGACAAGCGTGCCGGGATAAAGAATTCAGAACTTTACCTCGAAAAGATACACAGGGTCATACTTGATAATTCTCGTCTTGATCTAAAAGTTGGCCGATTTAAAATTGCACAAAGAGGTGTCCAAAAATATCTGGCGATAAAGCCCAACGATCCGAAAGCTTACTGTCTGCTAGCTGATATCTACAAACAAAAAGCAGAAAAAGGAGATTTAGAAAAAGCCAAAGAACATTACCAAAAAGCCATCTCCATTGATTCCTCTTATCCAGATGCCTATAAAGGAATTGGACTCATACTCTACAAACAAGGAGAAAAGGAACTTGCCAAGAAATCTCTGGAACGTTATCTCTCTCTTTCACCGCAGGCAATGGACAAAGCCTATATAGAGGAATACATAAAACAATGCTATGGAGGAGAAAAACCATGAAAAGACTCTTATGGATCGTACTAATTTTTTTAGTGGGGTGTGCTCCCTGGACGCGGGTCGGGGGGCTATATAAATCAGAATCTCATAACTTTTCTGTCGACCTGCCGCAGGGATGGATGCGATGGAGTCTAGGCAAAAACCTATTAATCACAAGAGATGGACTTTCCCTGCAGTACATCCTGATCGAAAGGATGAAAATTGAAGATTCTTTGAAACATACAAAAAAGAAATTTTCAAAAGATATGCTCCCTCAGGAAGCGGCAGAAGTCATTCTTGATAATATCGCCTCTGATCAGGCAGTTTTAGACTTTCGACTCATTGAGAACCAACCAGTAAGAATCGGTGGGTTTTCTGGGTTTAGGACAGTCTATACCTATAAAAACCAGGATGGCTTGAAGATCAAAAGCGTCTATTGTGGATTTATCGCAGACAAATGGTTTTATGGTGTCAATTATAATGCTGCTCAGAGGTACTATTTTGATAAAGACATTAAGACATTTGAAAAGGTTCTTGACAGTTTCAAGCTCATAAAAACGGTATGAAAGATTCCTTCCTTTAAACAATTTGAATGGACTTCCAATGAATTTTGCTTTCCTAATTCACACAAGAGATTGGCCGGATGTTCAGCAGAAGTTCAGGATGGCCAGGTATATACCGAGAAAATGGGTTAGACTGTGGTGCCTTCATTGGCCACCCGTTGTGTTTTCACAAATTACCGGATTGAAATCCAAAAAAGCAGGTAAAGAGATCAAAGGCTGGTTAATTGGTGTTCCGATGACTGCCAAGCAATTGCTTGAAAGACGGGAGGTTGCCCAAAAAAGAATTATTCAGGCAATTAAAAAAGCTGAAAAACTTGGAGCAAAGATTGTGGGTCTTGGGGCTCTCACTTCACCAGTAACGAATGGAGGGCTCGATATCATTGACAAAATAAATATTAAGGTAACAACAGGCAATGCCTTAACTGTTGGAATTTCCTTTAAACACATCCAACAGATCATCGAAAAAAACAACTATATTCAAAAAATTGCAATTATCGGCGCCACGGGTTCTATTGGGCAAGCCCTGTCAAAACTTATCGTCAAAAATTATCCTGAAAAAGAACTCCTTCTTTTTGCCAGAACTAAGGGAAATCTTGATAACCTGGAAGAAGACCTCTTACAGATCTCATCTCAAGCTAAAATTCATAAAGCCCTTACCCATTTTAACGAGTTAACAGAAGTTGATTTAATCATCATGGCAACCTCAGCCCCTGATGCACTGATAGAATTCGCCTACCTAAAGCAAGGCTCTATCATCTACGATATTACGCAACCCAAGAATATCTCTATGAATCAGATTGAAAGCAGACCCGATGTCAAATTTTATGATGGAGGGCTTGTCATTATTCCGGAACTTAAAGGAAGACTTCCTCTAGATTTACCCCAAAATGCGGCCTTCGCCTGTTTAGGAGAAACAATCCTTCTTGCTCTTGAAGATGATGAAGTCCATATCTCTTTAGGGAAAGTACAAACACAAGCAGCTATGGAAATGCTACGTCTATCCGAAAAATACAATTTTATGCCGATTAGCCTACACTAAGAAAAGGATAAATAGGAGTTAAAAATATGCCGTTTCGATGGCGACCTGATGGAGACTTCGTTCGCAATCTACCAAGGACCCGCAGGATCATGCCCTTTATTATGCGCGCAAGAAATGAATCCATAGTCTTCTCCGAGGAGCAGGTCGATACCACAAGAACGTTAAGACTCCTTCAGGAGTAATGTGGGAGTTTTCCTGATTCTTTTAGCTGCCCTCTCTAGGGAGTCGTTCCTGATGTAATATCAAACAATTTTTATAAAAAAACTTACACCTTGAACCAGCGGCGTTGGAGGCCATAGTAAAGAATTAGACCTGCCAGATAGGCCACTCCCATGTTCCACATGGCCGTCCCGGCTGTGACAAGGAGAATGAAAAGGTTCTGCTTCCTTAGCTTAATATCCTTGATGACCAGGGCTAGCTCCACACCCGCAAAGAAGAGGATCACACCCAGAATCGGCCGAGGGAAAACCTGAAATAAGACAGTTACAGAATCGCTCAAAAACAGTCCGATCAGGAGCATCATCACGCCCAGGATCACCAGAGCCCCTCCTGTCCTGGCCCCGAACCGTATATG